>Ga0153997_1000168_pt1 | contig 19174 bp, 19 predicted proteins | sample TSNC081MetaG_FD_104750 | JGI IMG/M metagenome (GOLD analysis project Ga0153997, IMG submission 104750) | Attine ant fungus gardens microbial communities from North Carolina, USA - TSNC081 MetaG | ecosystem: Host-associated > Fungi > Mycelium > Unclassified | place: USA: North Carolina, Lumber...
TAGCATCCCAATGTGGAGTGTGTATGGAGCCAGTATGGAATGGCGTATTTTCAAAAAAAAGTAAGACACCTATAATAAGATGTCTTACTTTAGCAAGCAGTCTAAAATTTAATTACTATTGGTATCGGCCTCTTTTAGGAAAATCGTAAACCGCATACCGTCCGGGTCATCCAGCGGCTCAAAGGAGAAGTTTATCCTTAATGTTCTGAGAATTGTATCCACGATATACAGACCGAGGCCGTTTCCACCACTTTCCCGACCACGCCCAAAATCAGTTCTATAAAAGGGCTCAAATATCCGCTTTAAGTGTTCATCTGGAATGGGTGCGCATTGGTTTTCTATTACAATACTCTCATGCTCCAAGCTAACAAATAAGCTGTCTCCGCTCTGTGTATAGGATACGGCATTTGATAATACATTTGAAAGCGCCTTTTCAAATAATTTGATTGATGTCGAAAAAGAGAAATCTTCACATAAATCTATATCAAGGTTTATGCCCTTTGATTTTGCTATAATGCCGTATGGCTCCAAAACTCTGTTAACCAATGCCGCCGCACTGACCGTCTCGGCTGGCTCTATATCGAAATCTTGAACTTTGGTAGCATCCAAAATCTCTTTTATCATGTTGCTAAGCTGCTCAACCATTTCCTTGCATTTTCCTAAATATAGCCGATGGTCTTTATATTTTCCAATATCCAAAAGCATATTTTCCAGCATAGCGTTAACAGCCGTTACCGGCGTTTTCAGCTCATGGGAAGCTGCCCGCAAAAACTCTGCTTTCGATTTTTCACTTTCCGCAACCTTTTCAATTTCCAATTCAAGGCTTTTTATCGTCGAAAGTAATTTGCTATATAGGTCATTGATATTATCCGCAAGCAATTCCATTTCATCTTTTGTGTTGATAGTACAGGCAAGCCCGTTAGTTAAGTCCTGCATCCGCTCCGTTACCAAAGACATCTGTGCTATCGGTCTTGTAAGTTTTCTCGAATAAAACAGGGTAAATAGAACGGAAAGTATTGTGCAGATAAGCGCCGTAATTGGTAAGATCATTATGATTACGCTAACTGCATCATCTACCTGTTGCCTTGAAAAGACTGCGGTGATAGTGCCGTTTTCAAACTCTCTCTGCACAAGGAAATATTTACTGGCATCAATAGACGAAGTCGAGACAAGAATTATCTTCACATTACCATCATCGCCAATTGTCTTATTGATTGTTATTGAGTATTGCAAATCATTGAATGTATCATCGTGTTGCAATACTCCTGTATTTAGTATCTCCGCGCTATACTGATTTTCGGATAGCAGAAGCCCAATATCAGCTTGCCACTCAAACGCAAATTCCATTAATAATACTTCAATTTGAGATACATCGGTGTCTTGTATGATCTCAATGAATTGCGCAACTTCATTGTCCAATATCTCGCCTTGCTTTCGTTCGTAGAACACCGGCATGAGGGAATAGACCAGCAAATGCGATATCAGGATTATAGTCAGCATCAGGCATAGCGTATAGATAAAGGTTTTGGGAAACAGCTTCAGCCCCTTAGTTTTTTTCTTCATATTTATACCCAATGCCTTTCACCGTAACGATACAATCAAGACGCAGTTTTTTTCTCAAATTTTTGATGTAGGTATCTACCAGCCGTTCCATTACATAATTATCATTTGCCCACAAGTCATCCAGAATTTGAGAACGTGATAAAACAAGGCCCTTATGCTCTACAAGGAGTTTTAGCAGTTCTATTTCTTTTGGTGTGATGTCAATATCTCCGGCGGGGTCCTTCGCACAGTAGCCCCCGAAATCGACTATAACATCACCGAATACCATCTTCGTGATTTCTTTGGTTTTTCCAGCTCTTCTAAGAAGGGCGGTGATTCGTTTTCCCATTAGAAGCATAGAAAATGGTTTAGCAATATAATCATCGGCCAAGCCGTCAAAGCATATGGCCTGTGTGCTTTCATCGTCCAAGGCCGTAAGCATAAGCACAGGAATATTGCTCAAGGAACGTACCTTTTTTAACACTTCAATGCCGCTAACATCGGGCAGCATAATATCCAAAATGACTAAATCAACAGCGCCTATTTTATTCGTGAAAATATCCAGCCCATCTTTCCCGTTAAGGGCTGACAATACTCGATGTCCCGCCGATTGCAAGTATTCACATACAGCTTCATTTGTTTCTTGACTATCTTCAATGATTAGTAAAGTGGCCATGTCGTTCACCTCCAACGAGTATACATAGTATAATACAAAAAAGTATAACACTCCAGTGTGGAATTACCGTGAATGAATTTATTATCCTGCAAAGCAAATGCTTGTGTGATATTCATAAATGTTTTCGATTTTACGAATTTTTCAGACTTTCCGCTAACCGGCAAGCAGGGCTGGTGTCAATACACCAGCTATATTGAGCAATTTCCCCGGTGGGAAATCGCTCAATATGCTTGTTGGGGAGTGCCTTCCCCAAACCCTGCACACTTCGGACCAACTTGGTCCGAAGTGCTGTTGTTGCGCCATGCCGCTATCGCTCCATTTGCTTGTCCCTGCCGGGGGCGGTAATCTCAAGGAGAGCATCAATATTTGCCTTTGCGGTAGTGGCATTTTTCATGTCCTGTCGGGCTTCTTTGTAATCTTTATAAGCCGCCCGTTTCTCGGCGGTAAGCTCGCCATGCTCCTTTTTCAGCGCATCCATTTTGGGAAGCGGAGCGCCGTTCAGCAGCCGGATAAACGTAGCCTGCGCCGCATGGTGGAGCCTGATATCCTCCTCATGCTCCGCCAGATATTTCTTGCTGTACTTTGCGGTCTTGTAGCCCTCAAACACAGACCGGGTCTTGGCATAATCGACCACGGCGGCGCAGAGCTCCGCGTTCTTCCGCAAGTCAAAATCGACATTCTTAATCTGCCATTCGAGCGTATGGAAGTGGTCGGCGGCCGCCGACGCTGTTTCCTCAAGCTGCCTGTAATCGGAAATGCCGTTCTCCTGCAAATATTGGAGAGCCGCCGCCATCATTTTAAGATTATGGATTTTCGCCCATTGCGAATATCCGGGGCCCTTGCCCTCACGCATCCGAGCCTGTATGTCAATAACGAGGCTGAGCCCGCTTGCCGCCGCCCGCTCACGCGACAGACCGGCGCGGCCCTCTATGACTGCACGGATATCTTCCGGCCCGTAGCCCGCGCCGAGCGTGGAGGCATTGAGCCGGGTAAATCTGTCCTGTCCGGCGGCGGGATTGCGGAAGGATATAATGCCGCCGCACCCGTGCTTGACCTCGAAGCCCGCCGCTTCCATCATGCGGAGGAAATCATCAAAGCTATCGGGTTTCCGGGCAAGGCAAGCGTCAATCTGCTGTTTTAATTGCTCCTGAAAAGTGGGCGGCGTTTTGCCTGCGGCCCACTGGCCGTAATGCTTGTATTGCCCCTTGCTGCGGAGTTTTGGATGCTCGATAACGGACAATCCGTTTTCAAGGCATACCCTGTCCGAGAGCCGACGGACGGCCCGTGCCGAGCCGAGGAAATCCCGAAACTTCCGGGTGCAGTCAAGGGAAGTTGAGTTATAATAAATATGACAATGGGGATGGGGCCTGTCAATGTGCGATACCACGAAAAAAGCATGATTACCTTTTGTCCAGCGCATGGCAAAGTCATAGCTGATTTTGAGCGCCGTTTCCGGGTCAACTTCACCGGCAGGAAACGCCTGCCGGAGCTGATAATACAGCACATCGTTATCCCGCTTCTGCTCCCGTCCCGTGAGCGCCTTGTACTTCGCCTTGCTCAAAAGGAACTCCGCATCGGCTGTGCGCGGGTCGCACTCGTAGGCAGCGACCAAATCTCCGTTGCGGGTCTTGTCGGGATTTTGCCCGTAGTCAAAGCCGTCTTTTAAGGTTTCCATGATGGTCTTGCCGCTCCCGACATGCCGGGACATAATGTGCGTCGTCGCCAAATACCGCCCTCCCTCCGAATGGACAAGGGCGGCTGTCGCCAGCCGCCCTTGCCGTTCAGCTTGTTATAAAGTTTTTCAATGAATAGTTGAGGCTATCGAGAAGCCCGGAAATCCATTCTCCGATGGCGGGAATACCAAAAGGAGAAATTAAAAATCCCATTATGAGCCCAGCAATGCCGGTACGAATGAAATAGTCGTTGCCGCCTGCGGTAACTAATGAAATGACGGAAAGTAATGCGAGTATTGAAGCAATAACTGACAGTATTCCACTGAAAACGCTCAAGAGGAAATCAAGAACAGCGACTAAGATAGTTAAGACCAGAACAAACGGTGCGGCTATGATTTTGAATATAATCCTCATTGTAAAGTACCCCTTTCAACATATAGCATTTATGCCTTATACCATAATGCTACCATGCGCAGAGGCTTAAAACAATGTTGTCGAGCCTTTGCGATTTTTGATCCCGGCACTTCGGACCAACTTGGACCTGTTGACAAAGTAGGGATATTCAAGCGGTACGCAGCTTCATTTGTCTGCCGCTGTTTTATCATACCGCTCACCTCACCACTTTTGTATATTATCCCATCTTTCGCCCTTTTTGTACAGTCTTTGTCAACAGCTCCAGAACAGCGGGAAGTTTTCAAGTACAGTGTCCCCGCGTATCCTAATCCTTGTTTTATTTTTACATACGGGACATAGTATCCATTCACAATTTCCCACCATATTCCTCCTTGTTTGTTAAACATAATTGGCGTTCTGGCACATGGGATGTTAGGTCAAACTAATTACTAATAACTCGTTTATAACTCAAGCCTATTGACTTACATCTAATTCAAATGGCGCGTATACAGTACCATTTTCGCAATTATACCAAAAATATCCAGAATGCAATGATTGATTTGCATCGAAAAAAGAATAATATATAAGCATTGATGTGCTGTCTGAACTCCATTGTAAAAACTGATATTCGATTTCCGGCCACATACCATCATCAGCGTATTGAAAACCATATTCGGCTAATTCGTTCATTGCAACGCCCATAGAGAGGTAGGCTGATAGATTGCTTGAATTGTTATATTCCAAAGATTCTAATACAAGATAGTCTCTATCAGCATGTTTTAATGCAATGACATATTTCCTGCTGTCCGGAGCCCACCATGTTCCCTGATAAGAGCACTCTCCATATGTTGTTCGCCATTCGCCTAAATCCTTATCGTTCGCTCTTACTATAATGGAAGTTGTCCCCGCCAGAATGTGCGAAAACATCTAGAATTCACACAAGAAGAGGGGAAAATAATTACTAGTCTTAAAAACACTAATGATTTGGGCAACAAGATTTATAACGTGGTATTTGAACTTAGCAGGCTAGATATGCAAATACACAGGCATTCTTGCGCTAGCCTTTACCGCACGTTAATTGAGAGTGCAACCAAATATCTATCCTCTAAACAATCTAAAGTTATAATCACGCCTAATCATTTAGAGTCATCTGTTGGTAGTGCTCTTAATTATTTCGGAAATAATATAAAGACAACTCCAAATCTATCATCGAAAGTTATTAGTATATGGAGAGAAACAGTTACTAAACGAAAGTTGCTAGATAGACTAAACGAACATATTCATAATGAGACGCCTGTTGATATTGATTTTATTAACGAAACATGGAACACAATGAAAAGCTATATTATTGCTTGTCTTACCATCTCATAGGATGATATACAAGTGATAAATAAAGCGAGGCGGCACGAATTGTTGGCTTCGGACCAAAATGGTCCTAAGCTGCGAATTATATAAAATACCGTGCGACTATGTCCAATGCCGCACGGCGTATTCACAAAAATACAATTAAATTATATGCAATAACAGGAGCCTGGAGTATCTGGAAAGTATCTGGTGGAGAAACACATCAATCTATCATAGTTGATGTGTTATCGTAAGCGGCTTGCTTGCGAGAGCGCTTGAATGGCATTCAAGAGGTCGTCGGTTCGATCCCGATAGTCTCCACCATGAACCCGTTAACTGCATGAGGTTAGCGGGTTTTCCATGCCCTCACGTCGTTTTATTCCCAGAAGCCACTGCTTCATCACTGCCGAATTCGTTGAGCACGATTCCCAACTACTCACAGGTAGCCGTAAGGTCAATCTCATATTCCCGTCTGGCCCGTACAGCATTGAAAATTCGCAACAAAATCATCTTCTTTGTTTCCATGTCGCAGGTATCGTACATATCCGACCAGTTCTGGATGTTGCTGATTGTCCGGACATTTTCGATTTATAGAGTCGAAGTTTAAAAGAGTTTGGTTATCAAAAATTATTGCATATTCAGATATCCAATTAAAAAATGTAGGAGCAGATAAACCACAGATTTTCTTGTGATTTACATGCTCCCTATTTTTTGCTATGATTAGTCTGTAACTCATAAAAAGGATGAAGCCCACCCTCGTAAAGTTCGCTTCATCCCTAATACATAAGGTACTTCATCAATACCTTGGTACATGTTTATGATAATCGATTTTCGTTAAACTTTCAAGACCTGTTCGGACAATATCCTGGATTTTTACGGCATATGGAACTATGAATGTCCTATCTGCCATTCCCAGCGCTTCTTACACCGTATCCAGAGAAGGGTCACGCCTGCCGCCACGATTTCCTTATTCAACACCACTTATGAAGTCCCTCAGCAATACATCCGACATACCATCACCCTCAGGTATCCTCTGGAAGACTTATCGGAAATTTATATTTATGACGAGTCCTCCGGGAAACGGCTTCACTGCGTGAAGCCGGTCAGGAAGCTGGATAATGCAAAGCGCCGGCACAGAACGAACATCAATTATCAGGAAATGGATGGGAGGTGATATCCTGTATAAGACTTACTGGGCAATGGAAGCAGCCTATGGAAGCTGTCAGGAAAGCATTCGGAAGCTTAACAGCCTCATCCATCAGGCATTGATGATTGGCTGCGAGATAAAATCGGCACAGATAACAACTGTCATCATCATGGATGCGGCCAGTGAAATCGAATTGCTCTAAAGGGGGAGGCGTTTATGGAATATAAATGTCGAAGCATTCTGGGTGAAGTAACAGGCAGTACATGGTCGGGCACAATCCTATGGTTGGAAGAAGAAGCGGGGTTTATAGAAGCCGGAATCCGAGCACGGGGCTCTGAATTTCATGTCATCATCGGAACCTACCGTAATGGAAGGTATCTGTGTATTCCGAGTTGGAATGTGGGATGTGATCTTGCAGATTTAAGTGATCTGTATTGGAACCAGGAGCATTTATGCGAAGTATTAGGGAAGACAAATACAGTATCATATATCTTGTGCACTTGAAAAAATAAAGAGTTTAACAAAAGAAAGAGCCGTGGATAAAATGTCACGGTTTCTTTTAATAAAGCAGATATTTTACAATATCAAGAGCAGAAAATCTGCAGTTGTAGACAAATGCATGCTGCATTTAGGATCCATAAGGAGATTAAACTGTGCAAAAAGTTGGAGATGATAACCGCAAATCTATAATTACTCCCCTGTTTGAAATTTCTACCCGAGGTACCAGATACTCGTTCGTGCACTAAGTCAATATCTTTAAATGTGACCACTCTTTAACCCTTAAATTTCTTGGTTTCTAATTCTTGATTTCCAATTTTGATTAATTCATTCACTTGCTTTCCTCCTCTATCTTCTAATCCTATTGATACCCTAGTGCTTTATCGACTTGTTCTTGCTCTGCTGCGGAAATACGCCCTACCTAGTTTCCTAATCGTTCCTTTGCGACTGAATGCACTAGCTCACATAACGCTGTAGATTCATAAAGCGCCATTATTTTCACGTGTGTCGGAAGATGATGTCTCTCAAATTTGCTTGTCAAATATACCACTTCCAAAACCGAAGAATAGGTATTGCATTTATCATTCGAAACTATAAGAGCTGGGCGATTTGAGTTTTGTTCGCTTCCGCACACCTTTGTATTTCCACTATTGATATAATAGATATCTCCTCACTCAATATTTGACTTTATTTGTAACACATCCTTATAGAATCTGAAAAATTCGGATTACACGTAAAAGATTTATCACTATGCATCCCCAAATTAGCCATTGCTGCTTTCGAACTTTTTTTCTAGGGCGGCGATTTTTTCTAGCTCTGAATCATTATTCATTCTCTCCTCCTTGGATGTAGACTTTAATATACTTGTTTCCATTTCTCAAGACAACTTTTTCCTGCCCAAGCTTGCAACAAATCCCGGCTCCTCAGCTTCCTTTCTCAAGTAAAAATCTACCAAAGCCTTGGCGATTCTGTCGTCTGCCCCTTCTGTATAGATAATCTCAATCTCTATATCTTGTTTCTTCTTTGCCATGTCTTCTCGCCTTCTTATCCTGATTTCTTATCAAGTTCTTCTTTTGCTAACTGCCCTCTCAATCTCAATATTACCGCATTGTTTTGCTTAATGAGGAGGTCTTCTTTGCAAAAATATTTTAAACTGTCGACTATTTCATTAATCGATTTTTTTAGTTCCTTTTTCATTTTCTCACCTTCCTTCTTGTAATATTTGGTAATTCCTTTTATAATGTATATATTGATAATCAATCGATTATTACTTGCAATGCATTATTCCTACAAGTTACGACGAAGCTAATATGCAAGACATTTAAAGTGACTGAATAACCTCTGTATCAACCTTGACCCTTTTGGATATCAAGTATGATAAAGTTGCTTTAAAATTTCTAGACAAGAATAATGATAGTCCCCTAACAGTCCCCAAAACGTTAAAAATCACAACTTTTACAATTCGTTACTCTCCTTAAACAGCAAAAAAACCTGATGAAATCAGGGTTTAAAGAAAGCTGCTATCGGGAGTCGGACCCGAGACCTCAACACTACCAATGTTGCGCTCTACCGCCTGAGCTATAGCAGCCAATAAAATAATTACTACAGCTTAAAATTCTACCATATCACTTGATTCATGTCAACATATTTTATCCTTGAGTTTATGATAAACGTAACAATTCAGCCTACGGCTGAGCTCAACGACTTAATCGCCGGCTAAAAAAAACCGGTGTACCTTGAAACAGTCTACTTATATGTTCAATGATTGCCATTTTTCTTCTTTTCAGGGTTTCCATGATGGTTAAGATTGAACAGTACATTTCATGTTCACTATCTTTTAAAAATCCTCCGTATTTTCAGTCTGTAAATTAATCTATACTTCCTAAATCAAAAGTGATCCTTTCAGCCAAATATAATGGAACAGTCAGAACCCTTTCCTCATCGGCTTTTCCACCATAACTATCTCCTTTGAGATAATAAAGTAATTTAGCTTTCTATCATTCTATAATGCTCTTGCTTTATTAGCAGATTCATCTGTGCTTTTTACCTCAATTTCATAATCCTTATAGTCTGCAAGACTTCTTACATAGAAATCCAGCTCGCCTTTCATTTTTTCATATAATGCAAACCATGATGAATTGCCAGCTATGTCTATATCAATATGATGCCTTAAAGCTAAATTAACAAAATTCTCTGCCAAAATACCTTTTATATTATTAACAGAGGCACCTGTCAATTTTAGGAATCGGTATGCAAGTCCCATGTCAAGAAAATAGTAACGACAGTTTTCTCTTACCTGATAGATATCACAATCAATGTTTTACCTGCATATCCAATAATATGAGAGGCTTGTAGCCTACTTATATACGATTATACAGCCTACTCAACCCTCTTTTTACAAACTGTAAAATTATGAACACCTCATACAATTTCGTTAATAAATATTTTTTTTAATACATTGATTTTTTGCATTTTTTGAAGCGATTGATATAACTTTTCATCTATAATATCCTCTAATTCTCTATATCCAAAAAGAAAACTTGTTAACTCATGAATCTCCAAACAAGGAGTTTCTGCACCAGATAATTCTGCAGCGTATAGAGCTTCTAGGGTGTCACAATACTCTAATTCTTTCACTGGAATAATAAGACCACCATTTTCATCAATCTGCCACTGATAAATTCCATTATTCTCGGGTATAATGTTGTCATTTATACCTAATGTAAATGATATTTTCTCAGAGGCAGTAAGTGCGGCTGCCATTTCTTGCAGATTTAAGATTCTTGCCATGATTAAAGGTCTTACCTCTGCCTTTTCCATTTGTGCAGAAGAATCAAATGCAGTGATGATAATTTGTTTACCTTCATATTTAAAATACTCACATAATGAAGGTATGCTTTTTTTACTATGCTTCTTCTCAATTACTAATTCACGTATTGAAATATTATCATTATTTTCATAAAACAAGTAACCCACAAGCTGCGTTCTATGATAAAAAAGCAGTATCCCGCCATTTTGACATTTCTGTTCATGGAAAAGGGTTTTGTAATAAGCTGCATCCCTCTTCATAAATAACTGATATCTTCTACTTAATATGCCCTCTGAATATGCTGCCAATTCCTCCATATTCTCTATACCGGCTTCTCTTATCGTAAGCTTTTCGCTTGATTCATTTATATATTTTATTCTATCTTCCTGCTTTATCTTCATCTTATTTTGTGCATAAATAAACCTAAAATCAAATGGCGCATAGATTGCCTCTGCCGCTGGCATTAAAAATACAAACGGTTCTTTTCTATCCCGCATATCCTGCATAGACTTGTACAAAAGCTTTTTCATTAGCCCCTGTTTTCGATATTCCGGTGCAGTTGCCACTCCTACAATATAGTTGACACTTCTTATTACATTATCTCCCATATGAGCTACATATGGATTTAGCTGCAACATTGCACAGATTTCATCCTTATTCTCTATCACATAAATTTCATTCGAATTTGCTTTATAATAATAGTAGTAATCTAAAAATTCTTTACTATCCTCCTGAAAAATCTGTTCCCATAAAAATCTTGTTTTCCCATGCTCATTTTTACTTAATTTTCTAAGTTTCATGATTTCTTCTTTCTTTCAAATACGCCTTGACGTATTTGCTGCGAACAGTACGTCATGCTTGCATAACATAATACATCGCAAGTCAAGCTAACCTGACTTTGACGCTCTGTAATCCGGCGGGGCTTTATCTTGGAAGGAGATACTCGTTTGCGAAAATTATTTTATTCTCTGTTCCCGCAACATCCACCCTGAGGGCAGCCACTCATACTGCCCGCCCTATCGTCATTCCCTGATAGGTCAAACATATAGCTAATACAAACGATTGCATTTGCAGACATTCCTTCGCCATTTCCAGTAAATCCCAAACCCTCTTCCGTTGTTGCCTTGATATTCACCTGATCTGGCTCAAGCGCAAGCGCCTTCGCAATATTTTCTTTCATTTCATCCATATATGGAAGCAGTTTTGGTCTTTGTGCAATAATCGTAGCATCAATATTATCAATGATATAACAGTTTTCTTCTAATAATCTCCTTACATGATCCAATAAAACCATACTGGATACACCATTATATTCCGCATCTGTGTCCGGAAAATGCGTTCCAATATCCCCAAGTCCGGCAGCCCCAAAAAGCGCATCCATAATTGCATGTGTTAATACATCTGCATCTGAATGCCCCAATAGCCCTTTTTCAAAGGGAATCTTAATTCCGCCTAATATCAAATCACGATTTTCCACAAGCTTGTGGACATCATATCCCATTCCTACTCTCATAATAATTCCCTTCCTAATATGCCTTACTAAGGATCTGTCAACAGTTTATTTATCAGCAGACCCCAATTATTAATACCTGCGATCAATGAAAAAAGTGCAGGGATGCTTGCATTTGACTAGAGCGTGTTTGAAAAATGCTTGTACCAAGCTGTGCGCCACACTTTGTGGGACACAAGTCCTAAATGAGGCGTAAATTGGGGCGAAGTGGGGTGCGCAGATTGATGCAATGATTTTTCAAACACGCTCTAAGCTATATATTAGATTATACCTTAGAATATAAATTTTTAAAACCTTTTTGAATAAAAAAATGCCTATTCGCTTAATTACTAATAGACATTTTCTCAAACACGCTCCAGAGAATCCAACGTTAATTATATTCCTTTTGCTTTAGCCTTTATCTTCTTCAAACGTTTCATCACATCATTTTCGCCTCTGCCAAAGTAATCATGAAGTATTTTAAATTCTTCATAAAGTTTCCGATATACCTCTACATTTTCAGGTATTGGCTTATATGTCACGTCTTCCACTTTTCCCATAACTTTCGCTGCGTCAAAAATAGAATCATAGCCGCCATTTTCTGCTCCTGCTGCAACAGCTCCAAACATTGCGGAACCTAGAGCCGGTGTCTGATCGGAGGCTGAAATGAATATTTCACGGTTGGTCACATCCGCATAAATTTGCATCATCATAGGATTTTTCTTTGAAATCCCGCCACATGCATATAATTCTGTAATTGGTATGCCTGATTTTTCAAACGTCTCTATAATAATATTTTTTCCATAAGCAGTAGCTTCAATTAATGCACGATAAATTTCCTCAGGCTTTGTCAGCAAAGTCATTCCAACTAAAAGCCCTGTCAGATCCACATCCACTAAGCAGGAGCGGTTTCCGTTCCACCAGTCAAGTGCCAGTAATCCGCTTTCACCGACTTTTAGCTTCCGTGCCTTCTCTGTCAGATATTGATGGATATTCATGTTTTCCTGTTTTGCCGCCGCATAATATTTTTTCGGCACACAGTTTTCGACAAACCATTCAAAGTGGTCTCCAACACAAGACTGTCCTGACTCATATCCATAAAATCCCGGTAACACTCCATCTTCTACTACGCCACACATACCAGGAACAATTTTTTCTTCCGTACCAAGTAAAATGTCGCAGGTGGAGGTTCCCATAATCATTAACATTTTACCAGGCTCTGCAATTCCAACAGCCGGTAGTGAAACATGGGCATCTACATTGGCGATTCCTACAGCTGTTCCCTCTTTCAGACCCATTCTTTCCGCCATTTCTCTGGTAAGGGAGCCTGCCTTCCCACCAAGTGGATAGATCGCAGTGCCTAACTTATCTTCTACAACATTTTCTAATCTGGGATCTAATGCTTTAAAGAAGTCTTTGGAAGGATATCCGTTTTTCTTATGCCACAGCCCTTTATAACCTGCAGTGCAGCTATTTCTTCTTTCTTCTCCAGTCATTTGCATAGTCACCCAGTCGGTAGCTTCCATAAAACGATCTGCTGCTTCGTAAATCTCAGGTGCTTCATCTACCACCTGCATAATTTTAGGGATTAGCCATTCTGAAGATATTTTACCACCATATCTGGCAAGAAAGTCTTCACCTCTGCTTTGAGCTATTTCATTTAATTTATTCGCCTCTGCCTGTGCTGCATGATGTTTCCACAATTTCAGCCATGCGTGGGGTACGCTTTTTAACTCCTCTTTAAAACAAAGGGGTGCTCCCTCTTTGTCTATTGGTAACATTGTACACGCCGTAAAGTCGATTGCCAAACCAATCACATCCTCAGATTGCACGTTTGCCTCTTCTAAAACGGCAGGCACTGTCGTCTCCAATACTTCTATGTAGTCGGCAGGATGTTGTAATGCCCAGTCTGGCTCTAATGCAGTACCATCTGGTAAATATTCATCCATTACACCATGCGTATAATCTTTTACCGCCTGGGCTATCACATTTCCGGTTTCTATTTCTACCAGAACTGCTCTTCCTGACTGGGTTCCGTAATCAATTCCTATGGAATATTTCTTTCTCATTGCTCTACCCTGCTTTCTATCTGTAATATGCATCACTAAATCGAAGTTCATTTCTTAAATTTCTGATTGTAGTGTTCTTATCAATAATTACATATTCAATCCCCATCATTGCTGCCCAGTCTACCATTTGATCCACTGTTAAATCCAGAGAGAACGATGTATGATGTGCACCGCCGGCAAGAATCCACGCCTCTGCACCGGAAAGCAAATCTGGCATTGGTTTCCATAACGCTGTTGCAACCGGAAGTTTTGGCATTGGAATGTCTTGCTTCAGACACTCTACTTCATTTATGATCAAACGAAATCTATTTCCCAAATCTACCAGAGAACAGGCAACACCAGTTCCTGGTTTTGAAGTAAACACGAGACGTGCCGGGTCTTCTCTGTCGCCCATGCTCAGTGGACTTACCTTAATACTTGGCTTCACATTTGCAATGGAAGGGCACACTTCAAGCATATGAGCCTGTAAAATAGCTTCCTGTCCCGGTACCAGATGATAGGTGTAGTCCTCCATAAATGAGGTTCCTTTTCGATTGTCAATACCTGCTGTCATGATTTTCATTAATCGAACCATCGCCGCCGTTTTCCAGTCGCCTTCTCCGCCAAATCCATAGCCTTCTTCCATTAACCTTTGAATCGCAAGACCTGGCAACTGTTCTAAACCAGATAACATGCCAAAATGTGTTACAATAGCCTGATAATGAAACTCTTCTAAAAATTTTCGAAACCCAATTTCGATTCCTGCCTGCACACTCACATGTTTTCTAAATTCTTTTGGATCTCTTCCTTCTAACAAAATATCATAAGAATTATAATATTCTTCCACTAAAGCATCTATATCACCTTTTGGTACCGCCTGTACATATTCTGCTATTTCCGTAATATTGTAACTGTCAATTTCCCATCCAAGTTTAACCTGTGCCTCTACCTTATCTCCTTCTGTTACAGCTACGTTACGCATATTATCGCCTACACGAAGAACACGAATATGGCTGCTCTCAATTATTCCGATTGCAGTACGCATCCAGTCGGCAATTTTCATATGGACTCTTTCGTCCTCCCAATGCCCAACTACAACTTTTCTTTCAATTCCCATACGGGTTACTATGTGTCCAAATTCTCTGTCACCGTGTGCAGACTGGTTGGTATTCATAAAATCCATATCGATGGTACTCCATGGAATCTCTTTGTTAAACTGGGTATGTAAGTGTAATAGTGGTTTTCTGTATTCCTGCAATCCATGAATCCACATTTTGGCTGGTGAAAAGGTGTGCATCCACGTAATAATACCTGCACAAGTTTCATCGGCATTTGCATCATTAAAACATTTACGAATAGATGCCGGGTCAAGCAGGGTTGGCTGCGCAACTACCTCATATGTCAGCTTTCCTGAAGCATTTAGCCCCGCTACCATTATATTGGTGTGTTCTGCCACTTCTCTTAAACAATCATCCCCATATAAATCCTGTGAACCTGTTGCAAACCAAAACTTATAATCTTTGCTCCTTAACATGATGAATCCTCCTATTTTCTTATTTATTATATACTGTAAATCAGTAAAAACCGGGGCTGAGGCTTGTAGTACAATGTCAATGGATGGTACTTCTCATGAATTATTACGTCTTTCCTTACAAGAATCTCTGATAATTAGCTGCGGCTCAATTAAAGTTTCAACCTTAACCACTTTAGGATTCGCTCTATTTATCAGTTCTAACAAGAGCTCTGCTGCCATCTCTCCTAATTTCTCCTGTGGATGGGCAATTGTCGTCAGCTTTATCTCTCCATTCTCAGAAATAAATGAATTATCATATCCGGTTACAGATATATCCTCAGGCACCTTTAGCCCCTTACTATTGATAATGCGAACTATCTCCAAAGCAATCTGGTCATTATAACAGACAATTGCTTCCATCTTTCGCTTTGATTGTATCATAGTCTCTACCTCGGATCCAGGCTTTATTCGCCTGTCTTCTGTATGAAACCATATAACCATCTCCGGATCATATGAAATCCCAGCCTCCCGAAGTGCTTTTACATATCCTTTATGTCTCTGGATTCCTTGAAAATCATCTGCTTTGAAAATGCCTACAATAGATTTGTGTCCTAGTTCTATCAGATATTTTGTCAGCAAATGAGCGCCTTTTAAATCATCCATAAGAATATGAGGCTTATTCTTCATTTGAGAATAAATTCCCTGAATAAAGACATATGGAATCTCATATTCATCTAACATTTCGTACAATCTCGTATGTTTGCAAAACAACTGGCTTTTACTTGGCTCTATAATGAGTCCATCAATGTCCTTTGATAAAAAATCCTCCAGACACTTTATCTCTTTTCCCCGGCTATTCCCTGTATTCTTAAGCATGATGCTATACCCATTAGCAGTCAGCACTTTATCCATTCCCTGAATGAGTCGTGGAAAAATATAATCTAATATGTAAGTTGTGATAACGCCTATGTTCTTAGATTGCTTTGTATGACGCATGCGTTCTGAGCAGAAGGTTCCTCTGCCGTGCTCTGCTACAACATATCCTTCGTGAGTTAAAATCCCTATCGCTTTTCTAACCGTATGCCTGCTGATATTATATTGCTTTGACAGCTCATTTTCAGAAGGCAGTTTATCGCCCGCCTTTATTTTTCCTGATAAAATGTCTTTCTTTAACGTTTCCATCAGGGCAAAATACTTATGTTTACCATCTTGATTCGTCACAGGCGCACTCCTCCCGACTTTCTAATCAGATAATAGCTTTTTGAATACTCTTAAAAACAGTATAATCTTACCTCTTAATTATACAACTTGTACGGTAGTGTCTACAAGTTGTTTTTTTATCCGGAAGTAGCGAACCGTTACTATTCACAGCCGATAAATTTGACGTGTTTTTTGTGAGTGTAGCGAAGCGAAAGTCACAGAAAACCGGAGTGTAGCAGCGCCAAAACGCTGGTTTTGCGTTTTGTGTGCATTGCGAAGCGTGTTACTGTTCACAGAACTTCTGATTTTTGCAGAGCTGTGAATAGTAATAACCAAGTAGGAGTTAACTCCCATTTGGTGACAACAAAATTTCAACACTGTTGATAATGGAAGCATCTACGCTCTTATGTAGATGTCTCTGTGTGATAAAACTTTAAAACATCAAAATGGCTTGAGAGCGAAAAAACAGAGAGGGTGGGTTTATCACCGCTCTCTGTTTTTTTGTAAGAGCTGTAAGACTCTTTTTTTGTGTGTGCTGGAATTACTGTCTTTCTACGTATTGACTAAAAACATATCCAATTGTGCCTGCGACATTAACCTTCGTCCAATCGCCCTCCGTTCCAAGGATATCAAACAGATTGTCCTTGTTCAATTGTCTAAGCACCTGTGCGCTCGTACTAGGCGATTTGCGGACATTTACGTTATTTCCAGTACATTTTCCTACCCCCAGCGCTGTAGTAGCTGTATCGGTTAATTTGATTACTTGTCCTACGCTAATTTCATTTGGGTTAGTGATGCCATTTATGGATACCAAGCTATCCACAGTCGTTCCAAATTTAGCAGCTATTCCGGATAGAGTATCTCCGCTCACTACGGTATATGTCGTAGCAGTGTCCACATTTGCTGCAGTAACGGTTTCCGAGTCAACTGCTGTAAGAAACAGTGCCTTTTCCGCTGCTCTACGTCTTACTAGTCCTGCTAATACCTCTCCGCCACTCTTATTCCATAAATCCAGCTGATTAGCGGCTCCTGTGTAATCTCCATTGTTTAACAGGGTAAGAAGTGTGCTGGTTTTAAGTGCACCAGTTCCGCAATTATATGCAAATGATACCAAAGCATCAAATTGATTTTGATTTAACGTTACGGTTACATAGCTATTAACCGCATTTTCATACGTGACAAGGTCTGTTTTCAAATACGCCTCCGCTTGTGCCTGCGTGATTGTTTGACCCTCGTATACTCCGCTAGTGTGTCCATAACCGATTGTCCACGCTCCGGCGGGACATTTGTATGCGGTTAGCACACAGCCCTCAAATTCCTTAATTAAGTCTATTCCTGCCTGTGATGTTGTATATCCCATATCTTATTCCTCCCTTTCTGTTGTGGTTGCTTCTGTTATTTCTGGTAATCCTGCTGCGGAGGTAAGCAGCGATAATGAGCCCGCCACTGCTGTTTGTGCCATTGTTTTTATTGCTCTGACTCCAGCTGCTTTATACCATATTTTCCATTTTCTTATTTTATTACCTCTCTTTTCTTACTGATTCACAGTAAATAGCACCCACAATTCCATTATATGGTTGTAAGTGCAATATAGTTACCTCTATTCCTTTATTTTTCATTCTATATTTTGCTTATGAGCCTGTTTTGCACTTTCTGAACAATAAAAAAAGTGGGCATAAAGTGAATAGAGAATCTTTATAATCCGGAAAAATAATCTGCGCTAAGTGTGGTGCTGTATACTTTGGAAAGACATCTATAAATCAATATGGTGTAGACTGCACTGCGAAAGATTGGTTTCGAAACGATGAGATGGCCGGAAACCCATCCAGCACCAGATGACGATGCAGTATATCAATAAAAGCATAAACTTATTATTATGCAAAGACCAGATATCAGGCTGCTCTGATTGTTGTGCTTAAATGAATATATCAAAAATATAAAAAACCTGCTTTAAAAGTCTTGACTTTTGTTAGCAGGTTTTCATGCTAGAGTTCATCGACAGATGAACTTTCCTATAAAGTAAAGCAAAAAACAGCAACATTGACGCTGCTGTTCGTGATTTTGTAATATGCATCCATGCTCAAGCAGATGGCACTGCATTTGTGAAGTAGGGTATCGGTACTACTATAAGTAGCGGAAGGGAGATTCGAACTCGTCTATTAAGTAATTGCAAAACCCTCTAAAATGCGCCATCCCGCATAAACACTAGCATTAAGCGCATTGTTATTTTTCCCAATAGACGGTTATTTTTGCAAAAAAATAAATATTTTTGCTAACTATGCAACACGAAATGCAACACGAAAATACATAAGCCCCAGCACATTTTAGCTGAGGCTTTAGATTTCTTAATAGGATTGTGAAATATTCCGTTTTCCGTTTGTACAATCTGATATGGTTCGCTGTGGAGCCTTTCCCACTTATCACCGCTCTCTCTTTGCTCTTCTGTTAATTCCTCGTTGAGTGTTTCTACTAATAAATCCATGATTCTTTTTTTCATTTTAAATACCTCCGTTTTCTTTATTTGGTGTTTCTTAACTTGATATAAGTATATCATATTCGTACGTGTATACCGATATGCAATATTACTGAATCGTACAAATATATTTTGTGCAATATTTATAGTTGTACGAATATAAAAGATGTGATACTATATAAAAAGGAAGGAGTTGATTTTTATGGCAACGAGCAAGGCGCAGACGAAAGCTACTCTAAAATATAAAGCTAAAGCGTATAAGCGGATACCGCTTGATGTTAGGACAGAAGAGTACGAAGCATTAAAAAAATATACGGATGGGACTGGCGAAAGCATCAACGGGTTTATTAGAAGAATTATTACAGAAAA
>Ga0153997_1000169_pt1 | contig 19134 bp, 11 predicted proteins | sample TSNC081MetaG_FD_104750 | JGI IMG/M metagenome (GOLD analysis project Ga0153997, IMG submission 104750) | Attine ant fungus gardens microbial communities from North Carolina, USA - TSNC081 MetaG | ecosystem: Host-associated > Fungi > Mycelium > Unclassified | place: USA: North Carolina, Lumber...
ACAAAAAGCGGATAACGGGAATCGAACCCGCATAGCCAGCTTGGGAAGCTGGTATTCTACCATTGAACTATATCCGCATAAATATATTATACATTGTTTACCTAGTGTTTTCAAGGCCTTCTGTACATTATTTATTGCAATTTTCAAAGGAGGACAAAAATCAAAAAAACACTTGTAATGAGATTCGATTTATGTTAGAATCTTTACAATTTGAGATTCTGTAAGTTTCCACGATGATGTGGGTGAGCCAGGACAAATGCTTATGGATTTGAAAAAGCTATAAGAAACATATTTTGCAGTTCCTTATAGTTTGCGTGCAGTCAACGTGAGTCAGTTCCATGCAGCTCATTACTTATGCGCAAATAAGAATGGCGTCTCTTTTTTTTTGAAAAATTTTATATTCATTAAAAAGTGGCTTTTCTCAAAGGAGGAGAAGTCACTTTTGCTTCATAAGAAATTACGTCCAATATAGCCAAAAGCCTCCGGAGGATGCGCACTCCGGTGTAAGAGGAAGGTGCTGCAAGCGACCGCCGGAGGCGCAAGAGTTCGCAAAGCGAACTCTTGGTTCATAAATTTCCTCGAAGGAGTGTGAAAAAGGAATAAAAGGATACAATTAGAATCATTAACGCACATGAAAGGATAATGGTGACAAAATGAAAGCATTTCTTATATTAGAAGATGGCAATGTATTTAACGGTACAAATATTGGCTCTGCAAGAGAAGTAATCAGTGAAATCGTATTTAATACATCTATGACAGGTTACCTGGAAGTATTAACAGATCCGTCCTATGCCGGGGAAGCAGTAGCAATGACATATCCATTAATTGGGAACTATGGGATTTGCCATGACGATATGGAGTCAGGCAAACCCTGGGTAGATGGCTTTATTGTCAGGGAATTATCAAGAATGCCAAGTAATTTTAGAAGTAAGAGCACGATACAAGAGTTTTTAAAAGAACATGATATTCCGGGAATTGCAGGTATTGATACCAGAGCACTCACAAAAATCCTTAGAGAAAAAGGTACCATGAACGGTATGATTACCACCAATGAAAATTATGATATCGAAGAGGTAAAGAAACAACTTAAGACCTATGTTGTAGGAAATGTGGTAGAAAAAGTATCTCGTACCAAAAAAGAAATTCTTACTGGAGATGGGCATAAAGTGGCATTATTAGATTTGGGAGCAAAAAGAAATATTGCCCGCTCTTTAAATGAAAGAGGATGTCAGGTAACCATTTATCCGGCCAATACATCTGCTGAGGAAATTTTAGAAGACAAACCAGACGGAATTATGCTTTCCAACGGACCTGGTGATCCCAAGGATTGCACCTCAATCATTAAAGAAATTGCAAAACTATACAAATCGAATACTCCGATATTTGCAATTTGCCTTGGTCATCAGCTTATGGCATTAGCCACAGGCGGCAACACTCACAAACTAAAATATGGTCATCGTGGAGGAAATCATCCCGTAAAAGACCTTTCCAATAATAAAGTCTATATCTCATCACAAAATCATGGTTACGTAGTAGACACTGCTTCTATAGATGAAAGCATAGCAACATCGGCATTTATTAACGTAAATGACAAGACCAATGAGGGATTAAGCTATACAGGTAAGAACATATTTACTGTTCAGTTTCATCCGGAAGCATGTCCGGGACCACAGGATTCAGGATACCTGTTTGACCGCTTTATAAAAATGATGGAGGTGACCCACTAATGCCAAGAGATAATAGCATAAAAAAAGTACTTGTTATCGGATCAGGTCCAATTGTAATCGGCCAGGCAGCAGAGTTTGATTATGCCGGAACACAGGCATGCCGTTCTCTGAAAGAAGAAGGCGTAGAAGTTGTTCTACTAAACTCAAATCCGGCGACAATCATGACTGACAAAGACATTGCTGATAGAGTATATATCGAACCTCTGACTGTAGAAGCAGTAGAACAACTTATCCTAAAAGAAAATCCGGACAGTGTCTTACCAACCCTTGGCGGACAGGCAGCGCTTAATCTAGCAATGGGCTTAGCTGAAAACGGCTTTCTTGCAAAACACAATGTACGCTTAATCGGAACGACTACAGCTACGATAAAAAAAGCAGAAGACCGCTTAGAATTTAAAGAAACCATGGAAAAAATAGGAGAGCCTTGTGCAGTTTCTCTTGTAGTAGAAAAGGTAGAAGACGGCATTGCCTTTGCAAAAGAAATCGGCTATCCGGTTGTTCTTCGTCCCGCCTATACACTAGGCGGAAGTGGCGGTGGAATTGCGGCCGACCAAGAGCAATTAAAAGAAATCCTAGAGAATGGACTACGTCTTTCCCGCGTAGGCCAGGTATTAGTTGAAAGATGTATTTCCGGTTGGAAAGAAATAGAATATGAAGTAATGCGCGACAGCAATGGCAACTGTATCACTGTATGTAACATGGAAAATCTGGATCCGGTAGGTGTTCACACAGGTGATAGTATCGTAGTTGCCCCATCCCAGACATTAGGTGACAAAGAATACCAAATGCTGAGAACCAGTGCGCTAAATATAATAAATGAACTAAAAATCACAGGTGGATGCAACGTACAATACGCCCTTCACCAGACCAGCTTTGAATATTGTGTCATTGAGGTAAATCCCCGTGTCAGCCGTTCCTCTGCATTAGCATCAAAAGCCACCGGTTATCCAATCGCAAAAGTGGCTGCTAAAATTGCACTGGGATACACCTTAGATGAAATAGAAAATGCCATTACAAAAAAGACTTATGCAAGTTTTGAGCCAACACTAGACTACTGCGTTGTGAAAATGCCAAGACTTCCTTTTGACAAATTTATCAGTGCGAAGAGAACTTTGACAACACAGATGAAAGCAACAGGGGAAGTTATGAGCATCTGCGATAACTTTGAAGGTGCGCTCATGAAAGCCATCCGTTCCTTAGAACAAAATGTGGATTCCCTTCTATCATACAATTTTAGTCAGTTATCGAAAGAAGAGCTATTAGAAGACTTAGCAGTCATAGATGACAGAAGAATCTGGAAAATTGCCGAAGCCCTGCGTCAGGGGATTTCCTACGAAGAAATTCAGGAAATAACCCAATTTGATCTATGGTTCATAGATAAAATAGCCATAATAGTGGAAATGGAAGAGGCTCTTAAAAAACAGAAGCTGACGGTTTCTTTGCTAAAAGAAGCTAAAAGAATTGAATTTCCGGATAACGTAATCGGACGACTGACCGGATTCTCTGAAACAGCCATTCAGACATTGAGAAAAGAAAATGGTATTGTTGCCGCTTACAAGATGGTAGATACCTGTGCCGCTGAATTTGAAGCTTCTACGCCATATTACTACTCTGTATTTGGAAGTGAAAACGAAGTGGTTGAAACAAAGGATAGAAAAAAAGTATTAGTTCTGGGTTCCGGACCAATCAGAATCGGCCAAGGTATCGAATTTGATTACTGCTCCGTTCACTGTACCTGGGCATTTGCAAAAGAAGGCTATGAAACCATCATTGTAAACAACAATCCGGAAACAGTAAGTACCGACTTCGATATAGCAGATAAACTATATTTCGAACCACTGACACCGGAAGATGTAGAAAACATTGTAGATATAGAAAAGCCAGATGGCGCCGTAGTACAATTCGGTGGTCAGACAGCCATCAAATTAACCGAAGCACTTATTAAGATGGGCATTCCGATTTTAGGAACTTCCGCAGAAAATGTAGATGCCGCAGAAGACAGAGAATTATTTGATCAAATTCTGGAAGAGTGCAGCATACCAAGACCAAAGGGTCATACAGTTTATACCCCTGCGGAAGCAAAAAAAGCTGCAAATGAACTAGGCTACCCGGTTCTTGTAAGGCCGTCCTATGTACTAGGCGGTCAAGGAATGCAGATTGCCATAAGCGACAATGATGTAAATGAATTCATTGGAATCATTAACCGAATTGCGCAGGAGCATCCGATCCTGGTAGATAAGTATCTGGTTGGTAAGGAAATAGAAGTAGATGCAGTATGCGATGGAGAGGACATCCTAATCCCAGGTATTATGGAGCATATTGAAAGAGCCGGAATTCATTCCGGAGATAGTATATCCGTATATCCGGTCCAAACCATCAACGACAAAATCAAAAGGGTAATTGTAGATTACACCAGAAAATTGGCAAAATCACTCCATGTAATTGGACTAATCAACATCCAGTTCATAGTAAGTGGTGACGAAGTGTATGTAATCGAGGTAAATCCCCGTTCCAGCCGTACCGTACCATACATCAGTAAAGTAACCGGAATTCCAATTGTTTCTCTTGCCGCCAAAGTAATCTTAGGCGCAAGGATTAAAGAGTTGGGATATAAACCGGGACTTCAGCCAGAAGCAGACTACATTGCCGTCAAAATGCCGGTGTTTTCCTTTGAAAAAATTAGAGGTGCCGACATCGGTCTGGGTCCTGAAATGAAATCCACAGGAGAATGTCTGGGAATTGCAAAAACCTTTAACGAAGCTCTTTACAAAGCATTTTTAGGTGCCGGAATCAACCTTCCAAAATACAAAAACATGATTATGACAGTAAAAGACTCCGACAAGTTAGAAGCCGTAGAAATAGGTAGAAGATTCGAAGCCTTGGGCTACAAAATCTATGCTACCAGGAGCACTGCAAAAGCATTAAATGATAATGGAGTTCATGCAATTCGTATCAATAAAATAGAAAAAGAATCGCCAAATCTTATGGACTTAATTCTGGGACATGAAATTGATTTAGTAATTGATACTCCAACGCAAGGTGTGGAAAAAAGCAAAGATGGATTTATCATCAGACGAAATGCAATTGAAACTGGTGTAAATGTGTTAACCTCACTTGATACAGCAGAAGCTCTTGTTACCAGTTTGGAAAATACAGATTATCATAATTTGAAACTAATAGACATTGCTACAGTTAAAAATATATAATCTATATGTATGGAAGTCGGAGCAAGTACATCCTGAAGACTCTGATGCGATAGATGCAAGTCTAAAGAAGGTTCTCGCTGGCGAAGGAGTTTAAAGTTTTGGGGTAGGGGTAGTATTTCGAAGACGGACGAGATTTGAAGGAGCGTTTTGATTTTTAAGACCCACAGGCCGGACACTCCCATGAGCCCGAAGAGAGTGGTCTCATGGGAGCAGCCTGAAAGCGTCTTGCAAATTCAGAACGCTCCTTCAAATCTCTGTTTGCCGCAACGGCTAAAGCTGAACTGTAAAGATTTCTTAGTTACGATTCACTGCTTAAATTGTTCTGGCTCGCAGTAACAAGATATTTCATGGAACATTCTACTTCGTAAGACATTTTCAAGTTGTGGACATGAGACCACTCTCTCCCGGCTCATGGGAATGCCCCGCTTGTAGGTGTTAAATCTGGCAATTCCTGAGGATAAAGTACCGGAGGCCGGGGAAAATGCAATGGAGAGAAAGCATCTCCAACAAATATAGAATAAAAAAGCTGCGATTGAAGAAGTGCAATGGATTGGAGGAAGGCAGTGTAAATAAAATAAAGTTGACTAAAAGAATTATGTACGGTAGAAATAGCTTTTTATTGTAGAAAGCAAAACTACTTCTAAATGAATATTTTTATCAAATCAACTAACATTTGGAAAGGACCTTTGTAGCACTTACACATCTTTCCCAAAATAACTGGAAAAATCTTCTTTTCATATTTATGTTAATACGGTATAATAAAAAACAGTACACTCAATAAAGCATATTTTAGTAAGGAAGTATTTAATAGTGTGATTCTCGAAAACTAAAAGTCCCCAATTAAACAAAATTAAAAAAACAAACAAGGAGTGTGGCGAGTAAATGGAATTTTTAGATTATATCAAAGTAATAATATTAGGCATTGTAGAAGGAATAACCGAATGGCTGCCTATCAGTAGTACCGGGCATATGATTTTGGTAGAGTCATGGCTAAATGCAGAGAATACCATGAGACCGGAATTCATAGAAATGTTTCGTGTAGTAATCCAGTTGGGTGCAATACTTGCAGTAGTAGTTCTATACTGGAAAAAGATTTTTCCATTTAGAATCCAAAAAGGGGAACCAATTACCATTAAAAAGAGAACTATGAATCTTTGGTTTAAAATTCTTCTTGCCTGTATCCCAGCAATGGTTATTGGAATTCCATTTGATGATAAAATAGATGCGATATTTTTCAATGAACTTACAGTAGCCATCACACTAATTGGGTATGGAGTTCTTTTCATTATTCTCGAAAATTATAATAAAAATAAAGAGCCTCAAATTACAAAGTTAGCACAAATAGATTATAAAACTGCAGGTATCATTGGTGTATTTCAAGTACTAGCCTTAATACCGGGTACATCCAGATCAGGAGCTACTATTGTTGGTGGTATGCTGATTGGAGTATCGAGAACCGTGGTATCTGAATTTACATTCTTCTTAGCGATACCAGTAATGTTTGGAGCAAGTTTATTAAAAGTTTTAAAATTAGGATTTGATTTTCAATCAGGAGAATTGGCCTTATTAGTGGTTGGTATGGGTGTAGCATTTATTGTTTCTGTATTTGCGATTAAGTTCCTGATGGGATATATTAAGAAACACGATTTCAAAGCATTTGGATGGTACCGCATAGCATTGGGAATTATTGTATTACTATATTATTTCTTTAAATAGATAGAAGGAAAGAGATAGAAAAGATTATATGAAAGAAACCTTTGCAAGGCCAGTCCGATTATTCCAACCTCACGATACAATACAGAATTTGTATGAAGCGTATTCTTTATTATGCAGGAAGCAGAATTATTTTTTCTAATGGATGTTGTCATATTAGAAAAATATTTCTAGCAATGCGGAGCATAGAATCTTAAATAACAAGATATTATAGCAATTACATTATATCTGGAATGGGTTAGTTCAAACATCAATTTAGTTTGAGCTAACCCATTCCTTTTGCGCTATAGTGGATCTTATCACTTCCGGCATATTAAAAAAATATTAGTTTTCAAGCAACCATATGAACTACGCTGTTCGAGCATTATGGCTTGATCACTTTTGGCTCGTTGCTTCCGCATAAATAACGGTACCCGTCTTGCCTAAGTACGCCTGCCGAGCCATATCAATAGAAGTAATAATGGCCTTACCATCCTTTTTGCCTTCAAGGTAATAGACAGAAGCCTCTAACTTCGGTAACATAGATGTAGGATGAAAATGTCCTTCTTCCATATATTTCTTAACCTCATCAACAGAAATATTTCCTAATGCTTCTTCGTTTTCATTGCCATAATTGAGCGCCACATGTTCCACAGAAGTTAAAATCATCAGACAATCAGCATGAATATCTTTAGCTAAAACACCGCTTGTTAAATCTTTTTCAATGACAGCACTAGCTCCTTTTAGTTCAGTGCCCTGAGCTAATACTGGGATTCCGCCGCCGCCACAGGCAATTACGACATGCCCGGCATCCAATAAAGTCATAATGCTGTCAAGTTCAATAATTTCCTGAGGTTTTGGAGAAGCAATAATTCTGCGATAGATTCCATCTTCTGTTTTAGCAACATAATTTCCTTTTTTCTCCTCTAAAGCAGCTTCATCAGCATTTAGAGGACGTCCAATCATTTTAATAGGATGATAGAAACTATCGTCATAAGGGTCTACTCTAACCTGTGTCAGAAGAGTAGTAACTGTTTTAAAAATACCTCTTCTCAATAATTCCGCACGAATCGCATTTTGCAAATCATAGCCAATATAACCCTGACTCATAGCAGAGCATACAGACATAGGAGCCATAGTATAATCTTCATGTTGATTACCAAACTCGTTCATAGCCGTATGAATCATACCGACCTGCGGTGCATTACTGTGTGTAATTACAACCTGACAACCTTCCTGAATTAAATCCGCAATAATAGAAGCGGAATACCGGGCAGCCTTTTTCTGCTCAGGCAGATTCTTTCCCAGCGCTTTATGTCCTAAAGCAATCACAACTTTTTTCTTTTCCATGTATAAACCTCTTTTCCACCTATTTTTCAGATACTTAACTATTAACAATAATGGAATCTAAAATAAAATATGTCTATTATATGTTGTTGAGGTTCAAAAGGTATTTTGAACCCTGATACCTACGGATTACTACGCACTTTTTGCTCCCGCAATCCAAAAAACATTCGAAATCCGCCCTATTAAGACTACTTTCCCAAGTTTTGTGGATCCCAAAATCATGCTTTTTCATGCAAGCAAGAAACGCATGACATTTTGACCCTGGTATCATTATATTATTGTAGTCAAAAAAAATCAATGATTTATACCATAGAATTATTTTCGCTGTGACATTTTGTATTCTAAGACGTACGAGTTGACAAGGAACATTCCACTTCTTAACAAACCGAAATCACATGGGAAGAATGCTGCCCCAGTGAATCCATTTCTCGCCTACGCATTTAGCACATCAGGATACACTGGGGCAGCATTTTTCTTATGTAATTTCGTCCGTCTTCGACCATCTACTGGGCTGCAAATCGTAACTGAAATGTAACTAAAAATAATTATATTTCAAATAAACGTATTGATTTTTACCGGTAAAACCGATATAATAATCCAAAAGTGCTATATAACATATCATTATATTAGCAGATGAATAAATCCCATGGAGGCTATAGATGAAAAGTAAAGAAAAGAAGCAAAAAGTTCTCATAATTGGTTCGGGTCCTATTATAATTGGTCAGGCGTGTGAATTCGATTATTCAGGAACGCAGGCATGTAAAGCCCTTAGGAATCTAGGATATGAAATTGTATTAGTCAATTCCAATCCGGCTACCATTATGACAGATCCTGATACAGCAGATGTTACCTATATAGAACCTCTCAATGTGGAGAGGCTTGAGCAGATTATTGCAAAAGAAAGACCAGATGTGCTATTACCAAACCTTGGTGGGCAGTCAGGTCTTAATCTTTGCTCAGAATTATCGGAAGCCAAAATTCTGGCAAAGTATAACGTAAAAGTAATCGGTGTTCAGTTAGACGCTATCAAGCGCGGTGAAGACCGTATAGAATTTAAAAAGACAATGCAGAAACTGGGTATCGAATTGGCCAAAAGTGAGGTTGCTTATTCCGTGGACGAAGCAGTAAAAATTGCTGCCGAACTGGGGTATCCGGTCGTCCTTCGCCCAGCCTATACAATGGGCGGCGCCGGCGGCGGTTTAGTTTATAATATTGAAGAGTTAAAAGTAGTAGTGGCCAGAGGTTTGCAGGCCAGCCTTGTAGGGCAAGTACTTGTAGAAGAGTCCATCCTTGGCTGGGAAGAATTGGAACTGGAAGTAGTCCGGGATGGCAATAATCAACTAATTACGGTTTGTTTTATTGAAAATATTGACCCACTGGGAGTGCATACAGGCGATTCCTTCTGTTCCGCCCCTATGCTAACCATTTCAGAAGAAGTTCAGAAGCGTTTGCAGGAAAAATCATACAGAATCGTAGAAGCCATAGAAGTAATTGGTGGAACCAATGTGCAGTGGGCTCATGACCCAAAAACAGACAGGGACATCGTAATTGAAATCAACCCAAGAACATCTCGTTCCTCGGCCTTAGCATCAAAAGCGACCGGTTTTCCAATTGCCTTAGTATCTGCTATGTTAGCAGCCGGATTAACATTAGACCAAATTCCATGTGGTAAATATGGAACCCTGGATAAATATGTACCGGACGGAGATTATATCGTAATCAAATTTGCCCGTTGGGCATTTGAAAAATTTAAAGGAGCAGAAGATAAACTGGGAACCCAGATGCGAGCGGTTGGAGAAGTAATGAGTATCGGTAAAACATACAAAGAAGCTTTTCAAAAGGCCATCAGAAGTCTGGAAAACGGACGCTATGGTCTGGGATTTGCAAAAGATTTTCATAAAAAAAACAAAAAAGAGCTTTTGAGACTCATAAAAACACCAACCAGTGAAAGACAATTTATCATGTATGAAGCACTTAGAAAAGGTGCAACTGTAGAGGAATTATACGAAATAACAAAAATCAAACATTACTTCATTGAACAAATGAAAGAATTAGTAGAGGAAGAAGAAATTTTACTTGCAGCGAAAGGTTGTGTTCCGGAAAAAACGAAATTAGTACAAGCAAAAAAAGATGGATTTTCTGATAAATACCTAAGTGAAATCTTAGAAGTAAAAGAAGAAGACATCAGAAATAAAAGAATCGAATATGGCGTGATGGAAGCATGGCAGAGTGTTCATGTGAGCGGAACAAGCGACAGTGCATATTATTATTCAACATACAATGATGATGACAAGAATCAGGTTCAGACCACCAATCCCAAGGTAATGATTTTAGGAGGCGGTCCAAACAGAATTGGACAAGGTATTGAATTCGATTACTGTTGTGTCCATGCAGCGAAAGCATTAAAAGAATTAGGATTCGAAACCATCATGGTAAACTGTAATCCTGAAACAGTATCAACCGACTATGACACTTCCGATAAATTATACTTCGAGCCGCTAACCTTAGAAGATGTGTTGAGTATTTATGAAAAAGAACAACCATTGGGTGTTATCGCACAATTTGGGGGCCAGACACCTCTTAATCTTGCTGCAGACCTTGAGAAGTTCAAAGTTAAGATTCTCGGGACTCCTCCTGAGGTCATAGATTTAGCAGAAGACAGGGATCGGTTCAGAGCGGTCATGGACAAACTTAATATCCCAATGCCTGAAGCAGGAATGGCAGTAAATATTGAGGAAGCTATTACCATTGCAGGAGAAATAGGCTATCCGGTCATGGCAAGACCCTCCTATGTCCTGGGCGGTCGCGGTATGGAAGTGGTATATGACGAAGACACTTTAAAGGAATATATGAAAGCAGCTGCAGGAGTAACCCCGGATAGACCTGTCTTAATAGACCGTTTTCTGCATAATGCTATGGAATGCGAAGCAGATGCCATCAGTGATGGAGCACATGCCTTCGTTCCTGCGGTGATGGAACATATTGAATTAGCTGGAGTTCACTCTGGTGACTCAGCCTGTATACTCCCATCTTTACATATTTCGAAGGAAAATGTAAAGACCATCAAAGAATACACCAAAAAGATTGCAGAAGAAATGCATGTACAGGGACTGATGAACATACAATATGCGATTGAAGATGGTGTTGTTTATGTATTGGAAGCGAATCCAAGAGCTTCGAGAACGGTACCACTGGTCTCAAAAGTATGTGACGTCCAAATGGTTAAGCTGGCTACAGACATTATTACTTCAGAGTTAACAGGCAGACCATCGCCAGTGGGAACAATAAAAGAAAAGAAAATCAGTCATTATGGAGTAAAGGAAGCAGTTTTTCCATTTAACATGTTTCAGGAAGTAGACCCATTATTAGGTCCTGAGATGCGTTCCACGGGCGAGGTACTTGGAATGGCAAAAACCTATGGAGAAGCCTTCTATAAAGCGCAGGAAGCAACCGGATCCAGACTTCCGCTCGGCGGAACCGTATTAATCAGTGTAAATGACAGAGATAAAGAAGAGGTTGTCAGTCTGGCTAGCATATTTGAAATATGTGGATTTAAAATATTAGCGACCGGCAGAACTCATACAATGATCGAAGAAGCAGGCATCAAAGCGGAAAAAATCAATAAATTAAGAGAAGGCAGACCCAATATTTTAGATGCCATCGCTAACAAAGAAATTGATTTAATCGTAAATACACCAAGAGGTTATTCCAGTAGTGAGGACGACAGTTATATACGTAAAGCTGCCATTAAAGGAAAGATATCATACATGACAACTATGGCAGCAGCGAAGGCATCTGCCAATGGTATCAAAGATGTACTGACAAAAGAAGCTGTCGGAGTAAAATCTTTGCAAGAGTTCCATAGCGAAATCCAATATCCAAAAACGCTTTAGCGTTCTTGCTGCGGGCGACGCATCAGCTCTGCTGACATAATACAACTGCGTCGCCCTGCAATCCGCCAGAGCCTTTATCTCAGTGAGAGATTGGACCTACACTAGTTTCTTATTACTCGCCACCAGTTCCTTAGCAGCTACGCCGCAAAGGCGGTTCTTCCTCTATGGAACCACGTCTGGCTTCCAAATATATGGATTATTTCTTGTAATATATTATGTGAACATACAGTATACATAGAAATAATATTTGCTACAAGTTGAAAAAATGATAAGTTTATGGTAATCTATTAAATAAGCAAAAACTGAATATATAAAAATGATAATATAAAAAGATATGCGAAATAGTAATAAAAAGATAAAAGTTGAAAGAAAATAAAATTGGAAGGCTGCTCATTATAGGGATTCTTTCAGCTAGTAAGTGGAGCGGTATTGCAAATTTATTTGTAATGTTTATGGTAAAATATATGAAATACCTAGCAGGCTTGTTAAAACATCTGGATTACGAGTGTGTAAATGGAAATGCACATATTTTAATTGAAGAAATTATTTATGACTCCAGAAAGGCAACAAAAGACTCTTTGTTTATTTGTATAAAGGGTATCGTATCTGACGGGCATGCATATGTGGAGGAAGTTATTGCAGCGGGAGCAATTGCTATTGTTGTCCAGGAGGATGTAACTGTCCCGGATTATATAACTGTTATTAAGGTGAAAAATACAAGATATGCCATGGCGCATATTTCAGCAGCTTTTTTTGATTATCCGGCTGACAAATTAAGAATCATTGGTATCACAGGAACGAAAGGCAAAACTACAACAACATACATGATAAAGTCTATATTGGAAAGTGTTGGATATAAAGTAGGATTGATTGGTACCATTGAAACCATCATCGGGGAAGAAACGATTCCGGCAAGTAATACGACTCCAGAGTCTTATGTGCTTCAGAAATATTTTCAGAAGATGATAGAAGCAGACTGCCAGACGGTAGTGATGGAAGTGTCTTCTCAGGGACTGATGCTTCATAGAGCTGCAGGAATACAATTTGAAATTGGAATTCTAACAAACATTGCTCCGGATCATATTGGCCCGGGCGAACACGAAAACTTCGAAGAGTATATATCATGCAAAGGAATGCTCTTTAGGCAATGCAAATTAGGAATTGTCAATGTGGATGATTTGTATACAAAAGATGTAATAAAGAATCATACCTGCCAATTGGAGACCATAGGATTTAGCGAAAATGCTGACTTCAGAGCTTCCAATACAAGTCTTATTATTGAGCCTGGATATTTAGGTATATCCTATACCGTATCCGGAAGAGAGAATTTTGAGGTAAAAATAGATATACCTGGCAAATTCAGTGTATATAATTCACTGACTGCAATCGCAGTTTGCAGTCATTTTAATATACCGGAAGCAAATGTGCAAAATGCGTTGCAGCAGGTCAAAATCAAAGGACGTATTGAGATGATCAGAGTATCAGACTCTTTTAGCCTGATGATAGATTATGCGCACAATGCAATGAGTTTAGAAAGTCTTCTGCTTACATTAAGAGAATACAAACCAACAAGACTAGTTGTATTGTTTGGATGTGGGGGCAACCGTGCCAAAATGCGTAGATATGAAATGGGGGAGGTTTCCGGAAGACTTGCCGATCTGACAATTATCACCTCAGATAATCCCCGCAATGAAGAGCCCCAGAAGATCATAGATGACATCAAACAAGGTATGGCAAAAACAGATGGAAAGTATATAGAGATTATAGACAGAAAAGAAGCCATTGCCTATGCGATCAAACATGGAAGACCAGGTGATATTATTGTTTTAGCGGGAAAAGGTCATGAAGACTATCAGGAAATAGCCGGGAAAAAATATCCAATGGATGAACGTGATATCATAGCAGATATTTTAGCAAGCTAAGGGGCGAAAGTGTGAAAATCCAGCGAAGCTGGATTCGAAAATATAAGAAAAGGAGCCGTGCAGCGTATTGATTTCTTCACACTTTCTATTTGAGCAGTATTCAATTTGCATAGAATTGAATATGCATGAGCATAAAAATGCAGATATTATATGCGAGTATAATTGTAGACATAGCTAATGGAAAATTGGACAAACATTTCCAATACCGAATACCAGAGGAATTTATAGATTCCCTGTGTATAGGAATGGTGGTGGAGGCCCCATTTGGTAAGGGAAATAGAATTATAAAGGGATATGTCATTGACATATCAGACAAAGCCAGAATTGACGTAACCAGGATAAAAAGCATTACCAGAATCGTCACCGGAGATGTGGAAGCAGAGTCAAAGCTTATTGCGCTGGCAGGCTGGATAAGAAAGAATTATGGAGCCACCATGATTCAGGCATTAAAAACGGTCCTTCCGATAAAGGTGAAAGTAAAAAGTAAAGAAAAGAAAAGGGTTTGTCTCCTTATATCCGAAGAAGAAGCCAGACATCTGGTTTCAGAGTGGGAAAGGAAGCATTACACAGCAAAAGCACGTTTACTAGGTGCGTTGTTGGAAGAGAATATTCTGTCGTATGAGCTGATCACTACAAAACTAAGCATCGCCTCTGGCGTTATTAAAAACCTGGAGAAGCAGGAGATATTACAAATTGAATCGGAGCAAATATATAGAAATCCGGTTTTAGCTGAGGGAAAAGAATCCCTCTCCTGTATTTTAAATGAAGAGCAGCGCATAGCAGTGGATATTGTTTTAAAAGACAGAGAACAGGCTTTATTTAAAACTTATCTACTACATGGAATTACCGGAAGCGGTAAAACGGAAGTGTATATAGAATTAATACACAATGTTATTGCCCAGAAAAAACAGGCTATCGTGCTGATTCCTGAAATAGCATTAACGTATCAGACTGTAATGAGATTTTACAAACACTTTGGCAACCGGATTTCGATTATTAATTCTAGAATGTCCAAAGGCGAACGATATGATCAATTTGAACGAGCTAAAAAAGGTCAAATTGACATAATGATCGGGCCCAGATCCGCCTTATTTACTCCTTTTTCAAATCTGGGAATCATTATTATTGACGAGGAGCATGAAGGCACCTATAAAAGTGAATCCGTTCCCCGGTATCACGCTCGGGAAACGGCCATACAAAGAGCAAAACTGGAAGAAGCGAGCGTGGTTTTAGGATCAGCGACGCCCTCCATCGATGCATATTACAAAGCGATAAGTGGAGAATACACACTTCTGGAATTAACGGTCAGAGCAAAAAAAAGTCAGCTTCCAAAAGTATATACCATTGATTTAAGAAAAGAACTGAAATCAGGTAATCGATCCATCATTAGTGGAAAACTAAATCAGTTGATTGAAGATAGGTTAAAAAAGAAACAACAGATAATACTATTTTTAAACAGGCGGGGATACGCAGGATTTATTTCCTGCCGTTCTTGTGGATATGTGATGAAATGTCCACACTGCGATGTTTCATTAAACATTCATAACCATGGCAAATTGGTATGCCACTATTGTGGTCATGAAGAAAACAATGTAAATGCCTGCCCAAGTTGCAGTTCAGGCTTTATCGGAAGATTCAAGGCCGGCACCCAACAAATCGAAGAAGTAGTAAAAAAAGCGTATCCGAATGCCAGCGTATTACGAATGGACATGGATACTACAAAAACAAAGACCGGGCACGAGGAAATCCTTTCCGCCTTTGCCAATCAGGAAGCAGATATCCTAATTGGTACCCAGATGATAGTAAAAGGACATGATTTTCCAAATGTTACTTTAGTAGGTATATTAGCTGCGGATTTATCCTTGAATGTGAGCAGTTATCATGCAAGTGAGCGGACCTTTCAATTGCTGACCCAGGCGGCAGGAAGAGCTGGAAGAGGCGAGGAGATGGGCGAGGTAGTTATCCAGACCTACAATCCGGAACATTATAGTATAGTTACAGCAAACAAACAGGACTATTCTGGCTTTTACAATGAAGAAATCATATATCGAAGGTTAATGGGGTATCCTCCCATATCGAACATGCTGGCCATTCACATTTCGGGAAAAGAAGAAGAAACCCTCGATGTTGCTTCTATGTATCTAAAAAAATACATAGAGCAAATATATATAAAAGCAATACAAATAATAGGACCCACCAATGAGTCCATATCAAAAATAAATGACATCTATAGAAAAATTATATATATAAAACACAGCAATTACGAATTACTAACATGGATAAAAGACAAGCTGGAACAATATATCGAAGTCAACAATGGATTTAATCAAATAAATATACAATTTGATTTTAACCCAATGAATTAGGAGGGTGCTATAATGGCAATCAGAGAAATCAGACAATTTGGTGATCGCATATTAAACAAGAAGGCAAGAGAAGTTACGGAAATGACACCTAAGATAAAGGAACTTATTCAGGATATGTTTGAGACTATGCATGACGAAATAGGAGTTGGTCTTGCGGCACCACAGGTAGGAGTTCTTAAAAGAATTGTAGTTATCAATTCCGATGGAAGAGATTTGACCTTCATTAATCCGGTTATAATAGAAACAGAGGGAGAACAAGTAGGAAATGAAGGCTGCTTAAGTCTTCCGGGAAAAACAGGAACCGTAGCCAGACCTAATTTGGTGAAAGTAAAAGCCCTGAATGCAAACATGGAAGAATTTGTACTGGAAGGAACGGAACTTCTGGCCAGAGCCATCTGTCATGAATGCGATCATCTGGATGGTATTCTATACACCGAACATGTGATCGGTGAACTGCAGGATGTAATGAATGACGAGGAAGAAATCGAAATATAAACTTTTGTTTTTATCTTGGTTCATGATAAGACTCCCACTTCTATAAGTGGTGAGATCTGATAATTTTATCTCAGTGGGAGTCCAATCTTTCACTTAGATTAACGCCTCCGGCGGATTTAAATAGAGTGTCAGTTAGAACATATATAAATTCAGCTGGACAGAGGGGAGTTAGCATGCGCATACTTTTTATGGGAACACCAGATTTTTCGGTAGGAACTCTGGAAAAATTAATAGAATCCGAACATGAAGTGATAGGGGTGTTTACGCAGCCAGACAAGCCGAAAGGCAGAGGAAAAGCACTGCAATTTACATCGGTAAAGGAAGTGGCATTGGCTCATAATATTTCTGTTTATCAGCCAGCAAACGTAAGGGAAGCAATCCAGATAGAATTCATTCAACAGCTTAATCCGGATGTGATAGTAGTGGTTGCATTTGGTCAGATTATTCCAAAAGACATTTTAGATATTCCTAAATATGGATGTATTAATGTACATGCCTCCCTGCTTCCCAAATATAGAGGTGCAGCACCAATACAATGGGCAATCATAAATGGGGAAGAAGTAACCGGAGTCACAACTATGAGAATGGATGCAGGACTGGATACCGGCGATATGATTTTAAAAGAAGTCATTGCCATAGATAAAAAAGAGACAAACAGCAGCCTGTTAGACAAATTAAGCACAGCCGGATCAAATTTGTTAATTAGAACCCTGCAGGAAATAGAAAACGGAACAGCAACCTATGAAAAGCAGGGAGAAACGCCGACTCCCTATGCTAAAATGATTCAGAAAAAAATGGGTCTTATTGACTGGAGCAAATCGGCCAAAGAAATTGAACGTCTGGTCAGAGGACTTAATCCATGGCCGAGTGCCTATACACATTTTCATCAAAAAACACTAAAAATATGGGAAGCCGATGTGGTTCATGAAGAAAAAAGCGGTCAAAATGGAGAAATTCTAGAAGTCCGTAAAGATGCATTAGTCGTAAAGACAGGGAAAGAGGCTTTATCTATAAAAGAATTACAGTTAGAGGGAAAAAAACGAATGACTGCTGAGGCATTTCTAAGAGGGTACGAAGTCTGTTCCGGAGAAATATTTGAATGAAACGCATACCCTCTGTTATGCGGGAGGAGCGTACAATTTTGTATAGCACAAAATCAAATTGCAAAGCCTTATAGGCTCAGAGGAAACCGATCCTCATTTGGTGAATGCTGATGGTCAAAAACATAAGAAAGGGGTAAGATACAATGAAGAGGGAGAAGATTAATATCTACGTTATCGCAAAGGAGGCAGGGGTTTCTCCGGCCACCGTCTCGCGAGTATTGACAAAGAATGCAAAAGTCAGTAAAGAAAAAGAAGAAAAAGTGAATAAGCTTATAGAGAAATACGCCTTTAAACCCAATGCCAATGCAAGAAATCTGTTGAAAGATGAGACCAGGACTATAGGGGTATTATTACCAGACATAAGAAACCCATTTCATGCGACCTTAGCGGTAGCTTGTGAAGTTGCAGCCAATAATATGGGCTACACTCTGATTCTGTTTAATTATCTGGGGGATAATCAGTTGGAGGAAGAAAAATTAGAGATAATGTTGGAGCGAAGAGTGGATGCAATTGTACAGATTGGTGGAAAAGTGGATGAATTGATCTCGGACGAAGACTATGCGGAAAAGATCAATTGTATAATGGAGAATATACCAATTGTGATAACCGGTAAGCTTGATGGCGCAGATTGCTATCAGGTTAATATTGATGAGGGACAGTCTATAGAGTTAGCCATGGAATATCTGGTGGAGCTTGGACATGTGGATATCATGTTGGCCGGAGGTCGGAAAGATGTAAAATCCACCCATGATAAGAGAATAAGATTTCGCCAGATGTTAAGAAGGTATAAGATTGAATTCTCTGAGAATATGATAGTGGAATCCATCTATTATGATGTGAATGGAGGATATGAATGCGTGAACAAGATACTGTCTGAGAGAGATAAACTGCCTACTGCAATCATCGCAGTCAATGACTTTACGGCACTTGGAATCGTGAAAGCCTTGAATAAATTCGGACTAAAGGTGCCAGAAGATATTTCAGTGGTTAGTTTTGATAATACTTATATCGCTGAAATGGGAAACCCCAGATTAACAAGTGTGGGATACGACTATGAGCAGTGGGGAGAGACAATAGTAAAGACTATTGTAGCTGCAATACGTGGGGAGAGTCCGGCAATTACTCAATTGATTCGGTCAGAGCTTACCATACGTGAATCTTGCAGATCCATATTATAATACGCAGTGAATAAAGTAATATAACTGTAGTTCGTGGTAAGAATGCTTTTCAGTATGTTATGGTGTAAATAACATTATCGTTCGTAGTTCTCGTAGGCGAAAATATTCAGTATTGTACAATAATACAAAAAAAATTAAAAAAGGTGAAAATAATATACTTAATTCACAAGATGGAGTTGACAAAAAATATGGATGCACATATAAT
>Ga0153997_1000172_pt1 | contig 19001 bp, 20 predicted proteins | sample TSNC081MetaG_FD_104750 | JGI IMG/M metagenome (GOLD analysis project Ga0153997, IMG submission 104750) | Attine ant fungus gardens microbial communities from North Carolina, USA - TSNC081 MetaG | ecosystem: Host-associated > Fungi > Mycelium > Unclassified | place: USA: North Carolina, Lumber...
ACTATCTAGTGTAGTATATATACTAGCAAGTGTGTATAGATATATCCCCACTTGAATCTCAAACTAGCTTCCGGGACTCTCCATTAGCTTAAGGGTGATCGCCTCTGAGTGGTTCCCTAACAGACAAACAGAACATGTAAGCCAGGCTTTAGAGCAATATCTTAGGTGCTATGTCGATTACAATCTTAGTAATTGGTCAGATCTGCTACCAAGTGCAGAATTCGCATACAACAATCAAGCACACGAAAGAATTAAAGAAAGTCTGTTCTATCTTGAATATGGCAGACACCCTAGAGCAGGTCCAATTCTAGTCAAAGAGTTGCCACAAAGGGACTTGAATGATCTAATGTATAAACGATATAAAGCTTTAGAGCAGGCAAAAGCTGCTCTCACTCTTGCAGCAGAAAGAATGAAGTAGTACTATGACCAGAAAGTCCAAAGTGTCCTATTTAAAGTTGGCAACAAAGTGCTACTCAATCTGAAGGATTACCAGACTATGGAGCGAGCATTACGACCCTGGTACGAAGGACCATTCGAAATAATAGAAAAGTTGTCCTTGGTTATGTTCTGGCTTAGGATACCACCTCACTATCAAGCACTGTACCTAGTCTTTCACACAAGCAAGTTAATTCAGTACTCTGAATCCACCATCCATGGCCAGAAAGCCACTCCCCCACCACTGACCTTAATACAGGGCCAGGAAGAATGGGAGGTAGAAAAAATTCTGGACTTATGACAAAGATATGGAAAAAACGAATACCTTGTTAGATGGAAAGGATACACTCAAGGAGACGACACATGGGAACCTAAAAAAAATTTGCAAAATGCAGGCAAAAAGTTGCAAGAATATCTTCAGAGTATACCAAAAATCAGATAACTTCTCAATAGAGCTCGAACCAAGAGAAGAGGTAATGTCACAAACTTCATTCAGTCATATCTCCATCAATTCTTCAACAATTCACACAATCTCAACTGCTATGGAAAGCCCTTAAAGAGACCTTTCGATCAATGCCAGTCATGTCTCGAGGCAATTAATATCAGCCAAGATATCAGGAAGATCAACTGGTAACCACTATGGTACCATTTATTAAATCACCAATATCTCGGAAACCACCACAATTGATGCTTCGGTTCTAGGCTCAGCAGAAGCCTTCTTCATAACACTCAGAATGAGCCTAAAATAACCTCAAGGCAATTAATATTAGTGGAGATATGAAGGCCTCAATGTTTGCACATAGACTTCATTAATTACCCATAGATAGTCATCTGTCCTTTTCTTAAAACAAAGAACAGCCTCCATAAGGTTAAGTTATCACTATTTACAGCACAAAGGCACTACCATATGTAGAACAATAGATAGTAGCATGTGATGATCTGTCCTAGTGCACAGATCATCACCCTTTTGTATTGAAGGACTCCCTGTCTGAGGATTAGACCTCAGACTTAACAATATCTTTTGTCATTGTCTAAACTTCGCTTTTTTGAACTATTCAAGTATCAAATTAACCATCACAAATTAGTAAGTGACCTTTTGTGATAGGGAGCAGAAATAGATGAAAGACTCACATGCCAAAGTTGACAATGAGGGTGTCACTGTTTGGGTCATTGAAGCAATGGGGGATATTCTCAGGTATGTCAAGTAGGTAGAGAGAGGAGGGATGAGAGAGGGGAAAGCAAATGTACTTGCAGTTTCTAGACGATTCCATGGTAGTAAAGGCAGTTAACAGCATTGTGCTAGGTTTTGTGAGGATATAGTCAAAGGGCCCTTCACCAACAGTAAGCTCAAAAGAGAGGTAGTATTTTGTGCCAGACTCAAAGTTGTGAGAGACAGATGATATTGGTTGTCATGACTTGGCAAAACAGTTAAGTATTTCTTTTTCTATTTTCATTATTTCTTTTCTTTTCTTTTCTTTTAGTTTCTAAAGATCAGACATGCAGGATAGTTGGATGAATTGGAGTGCATGGGACTTTACAAATAGAAGTAAATAGTAAAAGGTATATAAGTAGTGTACAGAAATTGAATGAGAACTCTATTAAGTTCTCCTTATCAACTTGGACTAGGAGGGTTTCTAAGTCATCCAGGCTAAGTGAGTGTTAGAAGAATAGAGAGCAGCAATTACAGTAGGGACAAATAATGGCCTACTCACTGGGTTATCCAACAAGTATTGATAGAAGGCCTAATAGGAAGGAGAGATCTTGAGAGAAGCAGAGAAGCCCTTGTGACATGGTAGTTGAGACAAAGAAGCAAATATGCTTATGTAAGCACAACTTGTATATGAATACACAGTACAATAATCATTTAATTTAACACTCCCCCTCACTCAAAGTAGTAGTCATTGAGTGACAATATAAATTAAAAGGAGAGTTCATAGAATCTCCAAACCAAGGAGTGGACAGAATTGATGGAACAGTACTTGGCCAAGATTCTTAGTCAAGATATCAGTAGAATTTCTGGCTCCATCAATGTGGTATAGCTTGATTTTGTCATCCTCTATTGTATCTCTGACATAGTGATACCAGATATCAATGTGTTTGGACCTTTTTTCTTGCACTGGGTTAGTGCTCCAGAAGAGTGATCCAAGGTTATCACCCTAGAGATGAGGGACAGGAATATCAAAACTAATCTCACTTAGGAGATTTGATGTTTAGACAAGTTAGCAACTATAATCAGAGAGTACTATATACTTGGCCTCAGTAGAGAAGGGGGCTACTGATTTCTGTTTGCGACTTAACCAGGAAGTGGTTCCTTGAGCTAGCATAGTAAAATAGCCAGTAGTTGACTTGTGATGCTTATGGTCTTGGCCCCAATCAGAATCAGAGTATGCTACAAGTGATTCATTATTTAATCTATTATAGACAAGCTGATATCTGCAAGTAACAAGCAAGTATCTACAGAGGTATAACCCAACTCAATAATAATTGTTAGAAGGGTTTGCCATCTGTTGACCTAACTTGACAACTGCAAAGCCAATACCTAGTCTTGAGCTAATCATCAAGTACATTAGAGAACCAACTAGTTATTGGTACTTTTGGTGAAATTTGGGATTATACTGCTTTTCATTTGGTTTAACACTAAACTCAGATGGCAGTGGAGTATGAGTAGGATTAGTCACAACATTAAAGTGTGTCAGCACCTTCTCTAAGTACTCACATTGATCAATAAATATCTTTATTTTTATGATCATGGCTTATGTACATGCCTAGTATTACAAATGGTTACTTACTGTTTGTAATAGGTGCTTTGATACTTTGAAGAGTTCAAAAATGCAAAGTTTAGACAATGACAAAAGATGTTGCTAAGTCTGAGGTCTAATTCTCAGACAGAAAGTCCTTATATACAGAATTGTGGTGGTTTATGCACTAGGACAGATCATCACATGCTACTACCTATTGTTCTATGTATGGTAGTGCCTTTGTACTTAAAATAGTAATAACTTAACCATCCGGAGGCTGTTATTTGTTCTAAGAAAAGGCAGATGATTATCTATGGGTAATTGATTAAGTCCATGTGCAAACATTAAGAACTTCATATCTCCACTAATATTAATTGCCTTGAGGTCATTCTAAGCTTATTCTGAGCATTATAAAGAGGGCTTCTTCTGAGCCTAGAAGCAAAGCATCAATTGTGACAGTTGTCGCGAAATGATATTCTTGTTATGGAATGACATCAAGTTGTCTTGGAAACTCTAGCATTTGTTTTGGATATTTACATATAAATATGGGATTGTAGTTACATTTTAATTAAGTCTTTCTGTCTTTCCCTCTTTTCCCCTGCACTCAATTCATTTTGCTGTGACAACAGTTTCCAAGATATCAGTGATTTAAGAAACAGTACTATAGTGGTTATCTGCTGATTTGCCTGATATCTTGGCTGATATTGATTGCCTTAAGACATGACTGGTATTGATTGAAAGGTTTTTGCAAGGGATTTCCAGAGCCATTGAGACTATAGAAATCATTGAAGAATTAGTGAAGATAGGTCCAAATAAAGTTTGTGATACCTAGGAACTCTATGGTTTCACCAAGGTTACAACACTCCCATCTAGCCATAAATTTCTGCTTCAACTCATTGAGGAGCAGGAAATATTTAGTACTCATAAAGCAAACATCATCAACATAGACAATTGCTATAACAAGTGCTTTAGTCTTTCTGTCATAATAGTGATATATACCAGCATTGGATTTATATCTCTTAAATCCTAGGGCAAGTATTGACTTAGTCATTGTGCACCACCAGGATAAGCTAGCTTGCTTAAGGTCATACAATGCTTTGCAAAGTGACTAGACTTTGTTTTCTTTTCCAGGTAATCTGAAACCTTCTGGTTGCTCCATGTAGATTTTCTTATCCAGATCACTATATAAGTAGGCTGTTTTTATGTCAACACTTGGGATATCCAAATCCTCAAGTACAGCAACAGCAAGAAGTAGTTGCAATTTCATAGCAGACAACTAGAGAGAATAATTCATCAAAGTTAATGCCTTCAACTTTATCACAAAAGGCCACTTACTGTTTGTGATTGAGTTGAAAATATATTCAAATAGAGCTTATAAGCAAAGTTCAGATGGTGACAAAAGAAGTTGTTAAGGCTGAGGTCTAATCCTCAGACAGGGAGTCCTTATATACAGAATTGTGATGGTCTATGTACTAGGACAGATCATCACATGCTATTATCTATTGTTCTACATATGGTAGTACATTTGGGCTGTAAATAGTGATAACTTAACTGTCACAGAAAAGCGACTACTAAATAGTGTCATGGAGGTATAACAAAATACCTGTTCAATGAACTACATAAATAGCTAGACCCTCGTTAGCAAGTAGCCTTGCTAACATTGCCCTTTTGGTGTAGTGGTAAACCATACAGTATGTGACTACTGGTCCATAGCACAACTGTGACATTAACCTTATGAAGACTGTCCTTTGTTCTAAGATAAGGACAGATGACTATCTATGGGTAATTAATGAAGTCCATGTGCAAACATTGAGGTCTTCATATCTCCACTAATATTCATTGTCTTGAGGTTGTTCTAGGCTCATTCTGAGCGCTATAAAGAAGGCTTCTGCTAAGTCTAGAACCAAAGCATCGATCATGGCAGTTTTTGAGATATTGGTGATTTAATAAATGGTACCATAGTGGTTGCCAGTTGATCTGCCTGATATCTCAGCCAATATTGATTGCCTTGAGACGTGACTGACATCTATCAAAAAGTCTTTTTGAGGGCTTTCCGTAGCCATTAAGACCTTGTGAATTGTTGAAGAATTGATTGAGATATGACCAAATGAAGTTTGAGACAAACTTAAGAAAATCCTTTAGCAACAAGATGAGATTGATAATGATTATCAGGCTTGATGTTAAATACCCAGCAGTTCTTGACTGATTTTCTTCTCTTAGGAAGGTCTACAATCTCATAAACATCTCTGTCTTTGAGTGATTTCAGCTTCTCAAGAGAGGACTCAAGCTACCTTTTCTTAGAGTTAGCTTGTAGTTTAGCAACATTTTTAAAGGTTTTTGGTAGAAAATGAGTCTCAGTTGCTCTTAGTTCTAAGAGAAAGCAAATATGCTTTGCTCTCCCTTCTCTTGCAAGGTATACCATATGATTGGTAATAGCTGTGGTAGCTGACTTACCTGCTAGGGGTGTAGCATCTATCCTATTTCCCTCTATGTCAATTATAATGGGTCATTGTCCTACTCAGTCAACTTCATAGAGGATTCTATTTATATTAACAGTATTGTCCCATTGACTGTATGAATACTATACTCCTCCAATTGAAATAGTATCAGGCTACACTTGAATGTGTCTGCAAGCATTCTCAAGTATTCTGCATGCTATATCTGGATCAGCCTCACCAAGATGTCATTGCCACTCAGGGTACCTCAAGATATCTATGGGATGGTAATCCTCTCCATATACATTGCCTTCTCTATAAGGGACTCTAGTCTCATAGATTGATTTCCTCAAGCCATATCTCAGAGGAGGAACATCTTCTTCTGGCTGTGGATCATTACCTCATTTTTGAGGTATCATAGTTGGAACCTGAGAAAGGGTGTACTATGAGGGACCAGTTGCAAGAGAAGATGGGCTTAGGGAACACATCTCAACATCTTTATCTTTAACATCTTTGACCTCTTCAATCTTCACACTAAGGACCATTTAGGTGGTATTAGTGGAGGAGAGGGAGATGAAGATTCTGAGTGAGTTGGCAGATTAGGAGGGATTGGAGGAGTAGAGGGTCTAGGATATACAAGTGTTGGTGGAAAGGGTGTTGGAGCAGGTTCATCTACACCAAAAGGTCCAGGTGCTAACAATTCCATCTCTGAGGTTAGCCCATCAGGGGGCCTTCTCTCTCTGGGATGAGAGGATAGACATCTAGAAAAGTGTACTTCATCAAAGATGGCTTGGGTAGAGCAGAATATAACATTCCCTTGTGTATAGCAAATGAACCTGTAGCCATTATCCTTATACCCAATAAATATCATCAGTTCAGAGCACAGTGTAAGTTTATTTGTGTGAACTTCATTGGGGAGATATATGTATGCTCTACAACCAAAGATATAGAGGTGCAATATTTTAGGTTTCTCATCTGTGAAGATCTCCTGAGGTGTTTTCCATTTGAGATGTTTAATGGAAGTACAGTTATAGATATGGGTGGTGGTTGCAAAAACAAACTCCCATTAGGAGTCAGGTAAACATGCTTTAAGTCACATAGATTATGCCTTTTCTAGCAGTGTCCTATTTAACCATTCTGCTCAACCATTTTGTTGATGTACTTGTCTCATGGACAATCTCCTGTTCATGTAGAAAGGATTGCAATTCTGATGTCATATACTCTCCTCCATTATTAGTATACAGGCATTTAACAGAGTAGAAAGTGATATTTGACCACAGCTAGAAACAGCTTTAATTGCTTCTGTAACATCTGTTTTTTTGCACAAAAAAGCAACTCTGCAATAGGAGAAATAGTCATCAAGGAATGTAATCACTGTCATGAGTTGATCTATGACATCATGAGAACGGTTGATAGAGCGAGTGATGAACAGGATCAATTGATAAGACAAACTGACAGGTGACATGGGAAGAAGAAGTGATGGACAGGGAAAAGAACTTGTAATTATAACATGGACAAATAGATACAATATGTATAAATAGTATAGCAGAAATTGAGCAAGAACTCCATTGAGTTCTCTTCTAACCCTGAAGAGCAGTTGACTTTCCTGGCTCTACAATCAGTCACTGACAGTAGAACTTAATTACACTTCTAGATACCTCGGACCTTGCTCAATCTATTACTCTCACTCTTATCAACCCTTGATCGGTGGTCATTGCAACTGTTGATTACCTCCATACATAGCCAGGCTCTTGGCTTAAGGGAACTTGATAGTCAGTTAGGGACTATCGGTGGCAGAACAGTACCATACCCAGGCATCGCTTCCAAGACCTGACCTGTCAACTGGGTGGTGTTAAATTAGGACTTGTATTGCCTTTCACAATAGAAACCTCGTGCTGTAGTCCATTGTAACCAAGTACATGCAGAGGAGTGGCAGTTATTTCTAGAAAGCTATCTAGATTAGGGATCCTCTCCTTGAGGTGATCGTATAACCCTATTATTAAGGCAGTAGTTAGTAAGGCAGTAAGACTCTGGCTGGATGAAGATTTTGTGCCCCAGCAGACGTAGTAATTAGCAGAATCAAAAAACATTAACTCCGTACTCCCTGAGATATCAACACAATGTCTCAAACACAATACAAACAACTAATGAGCAACTTGCTCAAAGAAAAGCATACCCTCGCTAAATTAAGGGCAAAGTTGGAAGAAAGGAGAGGAAAGTTGTGTTGGTACTGCAAGGGGTTCAGGCACCTGGCCCACAACTGTAGGAAGGAGAAGGAAGAAGAAGGGAAGCCAGTTCCCCATAATAAGTTTGAAGTACTAGCCAGTAGAGTAATGAGATGTGGAGTAGAAATAAGAAGAAAGAAGGTAAAAGAAATGGTGGAAAAAATAGTCTGCTATTTTAAGTGCAGAAAGAAGGAACATTGTTGTAGGGAATGTCCATAGAGAAAGCAGGAACAGGTGGCATGAGAAGTGATGCCACCAAGAAAGAAAGAGAGAAAGAAACCAGCACACTCTATAAAGTAGAATGTGCAGGAAACAAGAAGAGCAGGAGTGGAATGCTTTAAGTGTGAAGAAGAGGGGCACAAGTGTAGGGAATGCCCATCATGGGAAAAGATGAGGGAGAAAAGGAGGTTAAGGCGAGCAGAAGAGGAGGAGGCAGTACACCCTACAAAGGGAGAAGTACAGTAGAAACAAGGGAGGACCTCAGTAGCAAAACTGAGAATATAAGCAGAGGTGTATTGTAAAGGCATCCCAGAGGAGGCACAATGTCAGAATAGCTAACTCCTGAGCTGGAATAAGGCCAACTGCTCCTTTATCAGCACTTGACAAGGAGAACTCGATAAAGTCCTCATGTATTCCTTGTACACTACTTATACAATTACTACATGGTCTGTAAACTACTTTCCCACAGTTGTAATGTGACTTGGTTTGTGTGACGTCACACTATGACATGTGACTTGGTCATGTGACATCTTTCTGTACTCCTTTCTTGTGTAATAAGTCCAAAAGAAAAAGAAAAGAAAAGAAATATAAATAATGACTTAGTGTCATATTCCGGAAATATGATAATTATGTAATTTCTTTCTCCTAATAATTCTAATAATAGTAGGATAGCGTAGTAGACTACTCTCCTCCTATTCCGCACTTACTATAAGTACTGAGTAGTTACAGTGTAATTCCTCAGTCTGTAAATTAACGTCATCTGGTCCTAATCTCCTCTTGTCCATTCCGACTCCTTCACTCGACTCCTTAGGACCTCTGTCTTGGCGACTTCCCCCACTCCAAAATACGCGACCAACCTCACGACCGGAGACCGAGGCGCAACACATAAGTTGAAGCCAAGGTCGTTCAATAAGTCGCTCTCTGCCCCGACGTCCTTGTCTCGCTGCCGGAGCTTTCTTTCTCTTATCGCTAAGTACCTTCTCCTCCAATGTTGTACCTTACTCTGGAACAGAGTGTAGTTTCTCTCTATTATCCTTCACTTCCGTTCTTTCGGATTCCGTCCTTGACACTTAGCCATTTTGCCAAGTCATGATACACAACTGTTGGAGTGGAGGTGGTATACCCCAGAAGTAGTCACGACATACCTAGTATGTCAATGTGGAAAAAGGGGATGCCACATAGAAAAAAATAGAGGGCAAGGAGTGGTTGTAGAAAGAAGGTAGGAAAGTCTGAGCTGGTGTGGATGTAGAGGAAAAAGGGAGGAGAAAGCAGTGCACAGTCAGGAGAACTGGAAAGCGCAGCAAAAGAGGGAGATAGCCAAAGGGAGGTCAGGAGAACCTTCCAAATACTATAAGAAGTTTGGCTAGATATATGGATAGAAAAAATTGACACCCATGAGGAGGTCACAGTAAAGGCACTCTTGGATAGTGGCACTACAGGGATGTTCATGGATAAAAGAATGGCAGAAAGGCACAGCTTCAAAATGACAAAGCTGGCAAGGCTGTTAGAAGTTAAAAATGTAGATAGAACAGGAAATAGCGGGGGAAGAATCATACACCAAGTAGAAGTAAACATCTTCTACAAAACCCATGTAGAAAGAATGAGAATGGATGTGTATAACTTAGAGAAGACAGAAGTAATACTGGGCATACCATAGTTACAGGCACATAATACACTTCCTTCTTTTTATATCTTCCTTTACCGCCAGGTTTCTTTCGCATAATAGTGGGCATTTTGTCATTTTCACTTCTCCTGTTTCCCAATTTAGGAAAGAAAATTGGAAACGTGGATCAAGCAGATAGAGATGAGTGGGAGTGGTCAATAAAAGAAGAGTTCAATGAAGAAATCAAACTAAATAGAGAGAAAGTCAAATAAATGGTATCGCAGTGGTTCCATAAGTGGCTAAAAATATTCAGGAAGGCAGAGTTGGAAAGAATGCTGGTAAGAAAACCTTGGGACCATGCAATAAACTTAAAAGAAGATTTTGTCCTGAGGAAAGAAAGAATGTTTATGATGTTGAGGCAGGAGAAAGAGGAAGTTAGAGAGTTCATAGAAGAACAGTTGAGAAAAGGGTACATTTGACCCTCAAAATCACCACAGACTTCACCAGTCTTTTTTGTGGAAAAGAAGGATGGAAAGAAAAGGATGGTACAAGATTATCGGTACCTAAACAAGGGGACAATCAAGGATAACTACCCCTTACCTTTAATTTCAGATCTCATAGATACCATGGGAACAAAAAAGGTGTTCACAAAAATGGACTTAAGATGGGGATACAACAATGTATGGATGAAAGAGGAAGACAAATGGAAAGCAGTGTTTACAATACATCTAGGGGTTTATGAGCCTACTGTAATGTTCTTTGGCCTTACAAATTCGCCAGCAACCTTTCAAGCAATGATGAACAATATCTTGAGAGACTTGATAAATATAGGAGAGGTGGCCACTTTCATGAACGACATATTGGTAGGGACAGAGGATGAGAAGAAGCATAATGAGATAGTGGAGGAAATACTGAGGAGAATGGAGGAAAATGACCTTAACATAAAACCAGAGAAGTGTGTATGGAAAACAAGAGAAATTGACTTCTTAGGATTAGTAATAGGGTCAGGAGAGATAAAAATGCAAGAAAAGAAAGTAGCAGAAGTCCTGGAATGGCCAAGGCCAAAAACAGTCAAAGATGTGCAAAGGTTTCTAGGACTAGCAAACTATTATAGGCAGTTTGTCAAAGATTTTGCCAAAATAGCAAAGCCCATGCGCAAGCTGGTCAGAAAGGACAAAAAGTGGAATTGAGGAGAAAAGCAGGAAAAGGCATTCAAAGAGTTAAAGAAGGTGTTCACAACGTGACCAGTATTAGTGGCACCTGATTTGGATAAAGAAATAAGAGTAGAAGCAGATGCATCAGAATATGTGACGGGAGGGGTGTTGTCAATGAAATGTAAGGATGAAAAGTAGAGGCCAGTCATCTTCATCTCAAAGTCATTAAACGAGGTGGAAAGAAATTATGAGATTCATGACTGAGAGATGTTGGCTATCATAAGGTGCTTAGACGAGTGGAGGCATTTGTTAGAGGGAGCACAGAACAAATTCGAGATCTGGAGTGATCACAAAAATCTTGAGTATTTTATGAGTAGTCAGAAGTTAAACTGCAGACAAGCAAGATGGGCCCTATACCTATCTAGATTTGATTTCACACTCAAACATGTACCTGGTAGCAGCATAGGAAAGGCTGGCAGTCTAAGTAGGAGACCAGATTAGCAAATCAGAGTAGAAAGAGATAACAAAGATAGGATGTTAGTAAAAAAGGAATGGTTGGTGGTTAGAGCCACACAAGTAGCAGAGATAGTAATAAACGGAGTAGATATCTTGGAGAAGATAAAGAAATCAGAGGCAAAAAATGACAAAGTGATCAAAACAGTGAAAGAGATGAAAAAGGCAAAGGTCAAGATGCTAAGAGATGAAGAATAGAGAGAGGAAGATGGACTTATGCTTAGGGATGGAAAAGTATATGTACCAAAAGATAAAAAATTGAGGGCAGAAGTAATCTGGCTATACCACAATATACTAGTGGGAGGGCATGGAGGACAGTGGAAGATAACAGAATTGGTCACCAGAAACTTTTGGTGGCCCAGAGTGACAAAGAAAGTCAAAAAGTACACAGAAGGATGTGATGCATGCTAAAGGAATAAAAATCGTACAGAGGCACCTGCAGGGAAGTTAATGCCAAACCAGAAAAACCCTAGACCCACATATTGGCAGATTTCATTACGAAAATACCACTAGCACAGGGATATGACAGCATCTTGGTAATATATGACAGAATGACAAAAATGGCACACTTTGTGCCTACTACAGAAAAGACTTTAGCAAAAGGGATAGCAAGATTATTCCAAGATAATGTCTGAAAACTACATGGCTTGCCAGAAAGCATTATAATGGATAGAGGGGCACAGTTTGCAGCAGAAATGATGAAGGAGTTAAATCATATGCTGGGAATAGATATGAAGTTGTTGACAGCCTACTACCCACAAACAGATGGGCAAACAGAGAGAATGAACCAGGACTTAGAACAGTACCTGAGAATGTTCATCGACCACAGACAAGAACAATGACCAGATTAGTTAGCGACAGCAGAATTTGCATATAACAACAAAGTGCAAACCAGTATGAAAGTATTACCGTTCAAGGCAAATAATAGATGGGATCCATGCATGGGATTCGAGATGAGGAAAAAGGGGAAATTTGAAAAGGTGGAAGATTTTATAACAAGAATGAAAGAGGTGCATAAAGAGGCAGAGGTGGCACTGAAAAGGAGCCAAGAAGAAATGAGGAAATATGCTGATAGAAAGAGAAGCAAGGTGGAGGAGTATTGAGTAGGTGACTGGGTGCTGTTAAGCACAAAAGATCTCAAGTATCAAATGAAAGGAAGGAGATTGGAAAAGCTGATAGAACGATTTGTTGGACTTTACCAAGTAAAAGGAATAATTTCAGCAAATGCAATAGAACTGGATTTACCAACAACAGTAAAAATACATCCAGTAGTAAACGTCAGTAGAGTACGCAGGTACAAGGATCAAGTAGAAGGACAAAAGAAGGAAAAACCAGCACCAGTAGTAATTGAGGAGGAAGAAGAATATGAAGTGGAGAAAATATTGAATAAAAAGAAGTTTAGAGGAAAAGATAGGTATTTGGTACAATGGAAGGGTTATACAGCAGAAGAAGATACCTGGGAGCTGAGAGAGAATTTAGGAAATGCAGAAGGATTGGTAAGAGAATTCGAGGAGGAATACAGTGAGAACATTGGGCAATCAAGGAGAACCGTAGAAGAAGAAAAAAGGGGAGAATTGCTGGGTAGGTATATGGTGAAGATGTTGTATAGCTGGAATGATAAGAAGTTTGATCAAGAATATTGGGGAAGGCTAGAGAGAAATTGGCAAAGGTAGAAAGGAAAGAAGAGATTAGAAAGAATTAATGAAGAAGACGAAGAAGAAGAAGAGTTCAGAAGGAAAGAAGGAAAAAAGGACTAGAAAAATAGGAGGAAGATGAAGATGAACTTGGGGATATAAAAGATCCTTATGAAGAGTTGTAAGAATTTTTTGGGACAAAAAATCTTAAAGGGGGGGTACTGTCATGAGTTGATCTATGATATCATGAGAATGGTTAATAGGGTGAGTGATGAACAGAATCAGTTAATAAGACAAACTGACAGGTAACATGGGAAGAAAAAGTGATGGACAGGGAAAAGAACTTGTAATTATAACATGGACAAATAGATATGATATGTATAAATAGTATAGCAAAAATTGAGTGAGAACTCCATTGAGTTCTCTTCTAACCCTGAAGAGCAGTTGGCTTTCCCAGCTCTACAATCAGTTGCTGACAATCACCCACTTATACTTAGAGTATGATAAAGTAAAGAGCTCAAGGAGATCTGAATAGATCAATCTAAGAGTTTTACTAGAATGCTTAGAGTTCTCTGGGAAACTATACTAGTACAGCTTTCCTAAAGCATAACTACAGCATACATGCTTCTTGTTAGGAAAGCAGATCTTCTTAGTACCTTTAACATTGTCTAGAACATATTTCATGGTTTTATCAGAGATATGCCCAAGTTGACAATAAATTGTCTCATAATCTGGGTGCCTTGTAACAAGGCTTATAGGATTAGGAATATTGTTCTTAATGATACATGTTCTTATAACCTGGATGCTCCCCCAAAGATTAGGTAAAGCAGAGAGGACAATATCACCAGATGAGTTATGAAAGGTTGAACCATCCATTGTGCTTTCTATACTCAATCCAGACTGAAATAACTGTCCAGTAGAGAAAAGGTGCATAGTTATACCAGAAACACAGTATACTGGCCATAGTTTAGAGATAGCAGTTCTAGTTGTCCTGTCTTTAGGATCAATGATTTTATGTTCTATAAGAACAGTTTCTACAGCAACCATAAGAAAAGGTACTTTAGAATTGATTGTCTTAACATGACCATAATTTCCTTGAGTCATAGAGACAAAGTCAAACTTGAAAGGAGTGAAATGGGCAAAGACACCAGAGTCCAAGAATACAATAATGAAAGCTATTTATAGCTTTCATATGGACAAGAGCTTCAGACTGAACAAGAACAGAGACATTGGACTCATAGATAATCTTTAGATAATTCTTGGACAATGATCTGAACATTGATAGGACAAGGACTAAAAGAAGGATCATCAGACTCATCTATTTAGAATACTGACTCAAGTTGTCATCTCTAGTTATACTAGTAGTAACAGTTGTTACATTTCTAAATAGTATAAATACAGTCCAGAAAGAAACAAGAATGGCAAGTTCTCTCTTTTTGTGGTTCTTGTGTATATCACAAATGGCCACTTACTAACTTGTGATGGGTGAATTGGATATTCAAAAAGCTCAAAAAAGTGAAGTTAGACGAGTAGCAAGAGATGTTGTTAAGTCTGAGGTCTAATCCTTAGACTATGAGTCCTTATATACATGAAAGTGTATACTAGGACAGATCATTACATACTACTACCCATTGTTCTACATATGGTAGTGTAAGAAAGCTAAACTCCAAGCCAGAATAAAGCCAACTGCTCTTTGTTCAGCGATTGACAAAGAGAACTCGATAAAGTCCCCGTTAGATTTGCTACACTATATATACAATTACTATCGTGGTTATGCATCTTGTTTCCCACAGTCTTCATATCCATTAGCTGACTTCTTTGTCACATGATGTGACCATGACTTGTGACTATGTGTGATGTGACCATGACTTGTGACTATGTGTGATGTGACCATGATATGACTATTCTGTGACCTCAGTCACATCTTTTGTGACTCTGTGACTGGTCACATGATATTTCCCATGCTCCATCTTAGTAATAATCTAAAAGAAAAGAAAAGAAAAAGAAAAGAAATATAAATATTGACTTAGCTATTTTGCCAAGTCATGACAGGTAGTGCCTTTATGCTTGAAAATGCAATAACTTAACCTTATGGAGGCTGTCCTTTGTGCTAAGAAAAGAAAAGATGACTATCTATGGGTAATTAATTAAGTCCATGTGCAAACATTGAGGCCTTCATATCTCTACAAATATTAATTGCCTTGATGTTTTTTAGGCTCATTCTGAGTGGTATGAAAAGGGCTTCTCTGATGCCTAGAAGAAAAGCATCAATTGTAGTGGTTCTCAAGATGTTGGCAATTTAATAGTAGTACCATGGTGGTTACCTACTGATTTGCTCAATAGCTCAGCCAATATTGATTACCTCAAAATGTAACTGATATCAATTGAAAGGTCTTCTTAAGGGCTTTCCAGCGCCATTGAGACCATAGAAATTGTTGAAGAATTGTGACAGTGTAAAACTCCTTACTTGTAAGACTTGAGCCAAGACAACTTAAATCCCCTTCAAGTCTGAGTTGACAAGAAGAACTCAATGGAGTTCTTATCTATTTCTTATACACTACTTATGTAACTACTACATGGTCTATGTACTATTTTTCCATAGTTGTCATGTGACTCTATTCATGTGATGTCACACTGTGACATGTGACATATGACATTTTCCCATACTCCTTTCTTATGTAGTAAGTCCAAAAAGAAAATATAAATAATAACTTAGGTATTTTGCTAAGTCATGACATTACTCTTGCAACTCCATACTCTCTTCAGTCCTTGGACTATAATACAGAGTGTGACTAAAAGCCTCGATACTCTCAATTACAATATAACTTTACTGAAAACCTTAACCAGACCCTTTGTGAAGGAGTATGAAGATATCAAGTATTGATATAGGCTTTTAGTTGAAACACATATTTGACTGTAAGGTCTAGAGTCTTAACAGATAGAAGATAGTAGAGGAATGCACATATAGGTCATATCCAGAAATTTGATTATTCAAGCCCTAATCCTCAGAGATACTACATCATCAGCATTGGCTGATTCCCCTAAAATAAATATGTTTGTCACTGAAGGTAGGTCAACATCTATCTTGGATAGACTACTTTGAACCTGAGAGGGAGGTATTAAGACTCTAGATCTTATAGTTGAATATGTGTTTCAACTTGAATGTCAGGTAGCTCAACTCCAAGCCAGAATTAGGCCAACTGCTCTTTGTTCAGTGATTGACAAAAAGAACTTGATAGAGTTTCTGTTAGATTTCATACACTATATATACACATTTGCTAACCCTAACCCTGACTATAATCCCATGCTTCCTTATGAGTCACTTTCCTCTTGCGTGTCCATCGATTAAGAAAATAAAAGAAAGAAAATAGAAAAGAAAATAATAATCAGATACTAAAAGAAAAGAAAAAGAAAAGAGATATTAAATAATGACTTAGCCGTTTTGCCAAGTCATGACATTGAAGCCTATATCTAACACTTGATATCTTTATGCTTCTCATCAGAGGATCCAGTTAAGGTTTTCAGTGAAGTTATATCAGAAGAGAGATGTCAATGAGACTTTGAGTAGCACCCTTCAAGATTGTCCTAAGACAAGAAAGAGTACTGATTTCTTAGAGTAAGATTTTACAGAGGGAATACAAAAAGAGAGAACTTGCTATTCCCTTCTCTTTCTGGTCTGTATTTATCCTAACTAGATACTGTGACAATGTTACAATGTGGTAACACTACTTGTAACTTAAGGTGATTAGTTAAGTGACAGTCAGTCCTAGAATAGAAGAAAGATTGTCTAAGATTTCTCCAAAGAGTCCTGTCCATGCCATAGAATCCAATACTTGTTTAGAATCTCCAGACATTCAATGCATTACTGCATTGTAATGTTTTTATCCAATAGCACTAACATCTTATCTACTAACCATTCATTATTAGACCATAGCTGATAATAACTGTAGTCTCACTCAATGTTCACTAAGTAGACTCTTTAAGGTTAAAAAAGAACTCAATGGAGTTCTTGATTGATTGTTCTATACTATATATATACAAGTTATACTATTTGTCCATATTTAATCTACAAGTGTCCATCAGTTACCAGTTTGACTCCAGTCTATGTCATATTCTTTAGTTATGGTTGAGGTAACTCATAACAGATAGTAAATTAGAGTAGGCTTCCAAAACCAACCAAATGTTTTATATTATTTGAATAATTTTATTACTCAAGCAGTTTTGATGCAGATCACATGACTTATGAGCTTATCTCTAGGTAATTGATTCTAGTATAACATATCTCATTTTAAAGTTTTAGGGTTCATACCTTTAGTGGTATTAGATGATTAATTTAAAAACATTAAATATTTAGTTAGTTTTGGAAGCTACTGTACTGTTACAACACTCAATAAAGACTTGAGGATGAGTTATAGAGTAAAGAAAGGAAATGATACAATTGGTAAAGCATAGAGAATACAAGTGAGTATCTACTACTATATATACCTATGCACTATGAGGTAGGAGTATGGATACAATAAAGAAAGTACATGGCAGATATGAGGTCTGCTGAGTAAAGAACATGCCCTACCAGTGAGGCATACTATATATATGATGTCATAAAGGAAAAGAAGTAGTCTATGCCTAAGTGTTATGAAGAACACCTGTATAACATGAGGTCAATTGTAACATGTACATTACTATAGGTTCATATACTCCTATATATGTAATGAATACCACTTTCCATTTGTTCTCTTCCTTGTTGTACCCCTATCTTAAGTCTATCTTTGTGAATACATCTTTTGTTCCTATGGTATCAATGAGGTCAGAAATTAGTAGTAGTGGGTAGTCATCCTTGACTATTCTTTTATTCAAGTAGTAGTAACCCCTTGGGGTCACACTGGTCTATTCTGCTATACCTTTTGTGATATTGTCACATATGTCACCTTCTCTCCTCTTCTCCTTGCCTTTTCTACTCCAATATTCAGGCATTCTTATTTGAAGTGCCCCATCCCACTACATCTAAAGCATCTCATAACCTCTTGCTACTGTGCTTTTGTCCCACAGGACCATACTGCAATTTTTTCCCCTTACCTAGCATACATCACCCAACTGCTCAACACCATAAATCTGTTCTGCTCTTCCTCATTCTCCTCCCACTATTTTCTACTATTGCAGCAGTAGGCAATGTGCCCAAATGTCATATTCCAGAAATCTGACAATTATGTAATTTATTTCTCCTAATATTTCTCCTGAAATTATAATTAGTAGGATAGCATAGTAGACTACTCTCTTCCTATTCCAGACTTCCTATAAGTACTGAGTAGTTACAACATATTTCCTCAGTTTGTAAATTAATGTCATCTGGTCCTAATCCTATCCTTGTCCACTCCGGTGCCTATTTTACTTCCTTAGAACCTCTGTTCCAACGACTTTCCTATACTCTGAAATAAGTAACCAAACTCATGGCCAGAGACCAGGGCACAATACATAAGTTGAAGCCAAGGCCGTTCATCAAAGTTGTACTCTTCTCTGACGTCCTTGTCTGTCCACTGGAGCCTTCTTTCTGGTTTCTTCATTATTGCTAAGTACTATCTATTCTCCAAAGTAGTACAACATATCGTTCTAAAGTATACTTTTATCTATTACTCCTCTACTCTGTCCTCTATCTGTTCTGTTCCTGACACCAAACCATCCATACTTCCTATATCTTCTATCTTCTCTACTTCCTCCCTTATGTTGCAGAGTGATATCATTGTTATGAAATGACATCAAGTTGTCTTGGAAACTCCATTTTCCAGAGCATTTGTTTCAGATATTTACATATAAATATGGGAATGTAGTTACAGTTTAATCAAGTCTTTTTGTCTTTCCCTCTTTTCCCCTGTGCTCAATTCATTTTGTTGTGACACCTTATTAGTCTCAAGTCATGCTCCTGTAAGAGCGACTGGGGCACCAGACTCCAGGAGAATCCTCAGTTAATATTACACTTAGTAGTTATGATACAACTCACCTCCAGGAGAATCCTCAGAGATTAGGATGAGGCTCCTGGAGGGATGTTCTACA
>Ga0153997_1000176_pt1 | contig 18786 bp, 16 predicted proteins | sample TSNC081MetaG_FD_104750 | JGI IMG/M metagenome (GOLD analysis project Ga0153997, IMG submission 104750) | Attine ant fungus gardens microbial communities from North Carolina, USA - TSNC081 MetaG | ecosystem: Host-associated > Fungi > Mycelium > Unclassified | place: USA: North Carolina, Lumber...
GCATACAAATATTTAGAGTATTGGTTTAAGAAATACCATGCTTTTTATAGAGATGTAGAAAACTATAATTTTAATGAGCTTGAGAGTAAAGAGATATTGTTTGATTTAATGGAGAGGGTAAATAGCACATTATTAATTTCGCTTACAGATCAATGTAATCTAAGGTGCAAATATTGTATATATTCACAGGAATATCAATATACAAAGGAAAAATCTAACAATTATCTTGATATGGATACAGCTGATAAAATCGTAGAATTTTATTTGGGATTTATTAAAGACACAATGGAGCATAACCCTACTAGAATTTACAATGTATCTTTTTATGGAGGAGAGCCATTGTTAAATACAAAAGTTATGTTGAAAATAATAGATTCTTTTAATGAGGCTTACTCTAATCGATTTCAATATAATGTTACAACAAATGGTATTAACCTGACATTGGATGTTTGTAGAGAGTTGGTGAAGCGAAATGTTAATATTCTTGTTAGCTTAGATGGCCCAAAAGAAGAACATGATCGTTTGAGAGTTGATTTAAATAATAGAGGGAGTTTTGATAGAATTTTAAATAATATTGAAGCTATAAAAAAAGTATATCCGGAGTTTTATTCCAGCAAGATGGGAATAGCAGCTGTTTATGATTACAATACTGATATTGCAAAAAATAATGATTTCTTTTCGGAACATTGTATGAATAATAGTCTACCACCTATAAAAATAGTAAATCGTGTGTCCAATATTAATTCGGACTATTACAGTAAATTTACTGAACAGGAGAAAGAAGCTTACTTACGTCAAATTCGAGCATTAAAAATTGAACATGCAAAGTGCATACTTAATAATCAAGCATATAATTCTTATTTAAATGGTCTATTTGCTATGAATTATATGATGATAGCACTAAGAAAACGTGGATATGATTCTCTACCTACTGATATTCCAATTGGAGGGTCCTGCTTTCCAGGACAAAAGATTTTTGTTGAAACTAATGGAAAGTTAAATATTTGTGAACGAGTAAATGGTTCACATTCATTTGGTAACGTTTATGATGGAATAAATGTAGAGAAGGTAGCCGAAATCATCCTTAATTATAAGAAGGAGATTCTAAGTCATTGTGTGGAATGTCCAATTACTAAAATATGTCCACATTGTTTTATGAATTTCGAGTATGAAGGTGATTTTCAATTTGATGAACTCAAATGTAATGAAATGCTTGAAATTGTTAAAAATAATTTAAGTGATTATTCATCATTGTTAGAAAAGGATCCTAGTATTAAATTAGTTGCTCATGTAGAGAATATATTTAGAGATGAATTTATTAACCTATAGGGCTTAAGAGGAGGTGCTTAATTTTGTTTTTTAGATTACATAGTTATGTATATAAAGTTGGCTCCATTAACAGTTTGTTATATAACACCATTGATAATCAATGGTATATGCTGGATGAAATTTGTAGTAAGATTCTTAATCTATGTGAAAAAAATATTGAAGTAGAGAATCTAGAATTTGATCATTACATTATTGATAATTATCTTGGTGATTTGTCGCAGAAAGGCTTAGGTTCATTTTATGATACTAAAGTTCATGTAGAAAAAATTTTACCCTTTGCACCAATGGTTATTGATGATAAATTTATATTAATTAATTTATTTATTGAATTTGCAAATGCTTGTAATGAAGAATGTCATTACTGTGGAAAGGATGAAAGTAAGTTATGGCAATCTTGTAGAAGCTGTGTAATGGGTGATAGAAAAAAGGGCGAACTCAATCTAGAATTAGTATCATCATATATGCAAATGGTAAAAAAATATAAACCATTAAATATAATTATCAGAGGGGGAAATCCTTTTTTTAAGGATAAAGAGTTATTATTTCATTTTCTAAATAAGATAGACAAACACACAAATAGCAGAATTACCATTGTCAGTAATGGAATGAATATAAATGAAGATGACATCATTAGGTTAAAGACATATCAAAATGAAATTATACTCAATATAGTATATTTGGGAATATGCGAGCAGGATTATGTGAGGACTAATGCAAATCCAAATATGCTGACTATGCAAAACGAATTGATAGATATCTTGGAGGATAAGAAGATTCCTTATTTGATTTCAGTTAATATATCAGATAGAATTGAAAATTCTTTAGAAGATGTTGATTCCTATTTTAATAAACATAGAGGTAAAACACCAATAATCTGTGAATATTTCTCAGATAAAAAAGGGCTTTTTTCATCTAAAGAATCAAGGAGAAAATTAAATGGAACATTGAACGAAATAGATTTTTATTCAAGAAGAAAATATAATCCTTGTCTATTTGGAACTATGTCTATTGGTATTTCGCAAGAAATCACACCTTGTCCTGGAATAAATAGAAATGTTGGTGCGCTTCATCCTGATGGGACTTGCAATATTGATATCGAGTTAAGAGAATCATATTGGAAATTAACAAAAGATGATAATAAAAATTGTAAAATATGTGGTTTAAAATATATGTGCACAGATTGTATTGCACTTGATTTGGATTATTCGCAGGGTTGTACATTTTACGATTATATTATGGAAAACAATTCAATTGATGTAATTGGTGCAATTTAGTTATCTAAGTGATAAAAATAACAGAGATGAAACTTTCACAACAACAAATAAGTTCAGGAGGTGTGTATTATGAATGAAAATTCAATTTATGCAAATGGAGCAGAAGTAGGCACATATGCTAATAATTGTGCAATTGGATGTACCGCAGGATGCGGACTACTTTGTGGTGGTTCTTGTCTTGCAACAGGTGGAACAGCAGTAGCTATTGGAACAGCATTAGCAACAGGTGGAGCAGCAACAGGTGGAGCAGTATTTGGATAATAATGACTAAATATTATTAAAGGTCAGAAATATCTCTGTTATTTTTACATATGGGATTTGTGAGGCGAAACCGATTCTTATATTGGTCGCCTCTTTCCCTATTTTATCTCGTACAAACAAATACTAGGAGGGAGATTTACTTTTATGAAAAGAGTGCTAAAAATATTTGCATTTTTATTAGGTCTTGATCAAGCATTAAAAGCATATTTTCAGTTTTTTTTCTCTAAGCAAAGACTTCAATGGGGCGAATGGGGAGTTACATATAAAGAAAATAATGGCACTTGGTTATTTCCAAATGCTACAAGAGCAAGTATAGTGTTACTAGTTGCCGTTTGTGTGATATTTTTATTTTTTGCAGTCTATCTATACAAATATTATACAACGTATATTAGAAAGGGTAAGTTAGTTGATCTTATCTTTGCATTACTACTGGCAGGAATGAGTAGTAATATTTTTATAGATCAAATACTTCTGGGATGTATAAGAGATTATATTATAAATCCGATAGCTATTTCAAATTTAGCAGACATTTTTGTTAATCTAGCAGTTATTTTAATAATAATTGAGTCAATCATTTCATATAAAAGAGAAAAAGGAGGCAGGCAGAGTTCAGAAATAAATAGTATAAAATGTTACTTCAAATTTATATATAATGATGTTAAAGGGAAATTTACTAAATCGAAATAACATGTCTTATAAATGAATGGACCAATGGCTTCTTCTATAAAAGAATTAGATAAATAGTTCTTTTTCAGGTAGGAGCTTTTTATATGGCAAATTACAAAGGAGCAATTACGACAAATATATGTGCGAGGTTTTGATAGTCTGCTTTTGCTTTCTTATAGCCTGAGGCCCAAATTTCCTGCATTTCACCCGGCATTTGTTCCTTTGTTTTGCCGAAATAAACTAGAATATACTCCGGCTTTTCAAGTCCTTCTTCTGGTTTGTTGCAAAGCCACCAAGAATAAAAGTCTATAGTAAAAATTATGCAATGGGATCAATTCCAGCATCAACTGATGCGCTGTCAGAGAGTCGGAACAACCCGTCTTATGGAAAAATCAGAAAGCGGGGATAGGTGCCGTGGCGTTCCCACCTGTGCTTTGAATGGCAGATGGGACATTCATAGTTCCATATGCCGTAAAAATCCAGGATATTGTCCGAATCGGTCTTGAAAGTATAACGAAAATCGATTATCATAAACATGTTCCAAGGATATTGAATTGTAATTGAAATGGGCGGCGGGTAGTTTGACCTCCCGCCGCCCTGCTGTAATGACTACATTTCTTTATAATATTTTAACAAATAGTATACGTATGAGAAGATGAAAATCAGATAGACACCTACAAGCGTTAGTATAATGTACGCCTCAACTTGCATTAACGTAAATGCAAGCAATATGGCCGCATACACAAATATCATCCAATTGTATGCGCTTGCTTTTGCTTTATTGCGAATCATATAGTTTCGTTCATCCTTCGCTTCGATTTCTGCCTGCTTAGCCAACTGAGGATTTTTATTGATGGTACGGTTTCTCATAGCTGAACTGAAATTGCCGCCAAAAACACCTGCGCCTACTCCAACACAAATAAACGGCAAAGTCATGAGAATACCCTCCGCATCAGGAAATAATAACATAAGTACCAAACCCGCAATAAATAGAACCGCTCCAAGTGTAGATAGAAAAACATGTCGGCCAACCTTATACTGTTTCATTTCCCTGTTCCTCCTCGTAAATAAAGATTTCTTCAATGCTCATTCCGAAGTATCTTGCGATTTTGAAAGCCAGAATAATTGATGGATTATATCGGCCATTTTCAAGTGAGCCGATTGTCTGCCGAGATACTTCCAATGCGGCGGCAAGGTCTTCCTGCCGTATATCATTTAGTTTTCTTATTTCTTCTAACCGATTTTTCAATTCACCATATCCTCTCTTGATGGAAAGCGCACCTGACATTGTTAGTATAGCACTCACAAAAAAAATGTCAAGCATACTTTCCGTTGATTGCAAAAAAAAATTTAACGGACAGATGACATGGCTCGAAGTTCGTCCGTTCCACCTATCCAGACTGTCGATGGAGCGTTTTGCGTGGCGGGATACACTGGGGCAGCATTCCTCCCATGTAATCTCGTCCGTCTTTGAACACCATCAGCCGAGCATTTACCAAAGCATAAATAATATTAACTTCTCTTTTTATCGAAATCAAGTTACAATATAAAGAGGGGTAAGAAGGTTTGGAGCATGTTTGAAGAATATTTCAGGAGGAGGTCAGGTATGTATCAGATACTGATAGTGGATGATGAATATGAAACATGTAACGGGTTAAGCAATTATTTCCCCTGGGGGGAAATCGGTTTTGAGGTTGCCGGCAGTGCAAAAAACGGAAAACAGGCGCTGGCCTTTCTGGAAAGCCATTTGGTTGATGTGATTTTGTCGGATATAAGGATGCCGGTGATGGATGGAATCGAGATGGCACGTATCCTTTACGAAGAGGGCGGTGGTCCTCTTATCATATTCTTAAGTGCGCACCGCGATTTTGAATATGCCAGAAAGGGGCTGCAATATGGTGTTACGGATTATATATTAAAGCCGACTAAATATGATGAGATTAGGGCCACATTCAGTCGGATCTATGATGAACTGGAGCTGGTGGCACAAAAAAGACAGGAGTCATTGCAGGAAGAAGAAGCTTATGTGAGCCTGACTGGAATTGTGAAAAAGTATATTGAGGACAACCCTGGTATTGCAAACCTGGAAGATGCGGCAAGGCTTGTGAATATGAACGCCCAGTACTTAAGCCGCCTGTTTAAGCAGAAAAGCAATATGAATTTTTCAGATTATTTGATGGATGTAAAAATGGCGCATGCAAAGAAACTGCTGGGAAATCCATGCTATAGAATCGGGGAAATCAGTGAGATGCTGGGATATAGCACCGGGAAGAACTTCACAAGGGCTTTCCTGACATATTTTAAGATGAGTCCCAAAAAGTATCGAGATCAATTAGAGGATAAAGGAGGGCATGATGAAGCCTAGGATATACCTAAAGAGTAAATATTTTTATAGCATGCTGATAAAATTCTTGCTTCCCGTGCTTCTGTCCATCACCTCGGTGGGAGGAATCGGAACCATTATCGGTTATTATTACCTGCGGACGGAGCTTGAAACCATCAATAACAAACTTTTGGAAGCCACGCTTAACAATACGGAATTAATACTAAGTGAGATGGATTCCTTAATGCTGGCATTTGAGATCCATCCATCCATCATTAATAAGTGCTATCATATACTGAATGCGCAGACCTTTGGATATACCGAATATCAGGATCTTCGATCAATAGAAACCTATATTAATGCTCCTGTGAATGCAAGACAGTATATAGACAGCATCTATGTCTATTATCCGAATCCCTATGACCGTTTCATTAAGTCAAATGACAGATCCGGCATACTGGGAAATGGGTTTACAGAAGGCTGGTATGAGAGCTATCTGGAGCACTGGGATGTGGATGATACCTGGAGCGAAAAAAGGGTTATGCTGACGAGTGGAAAAGAGGTGATCTCCATCTATCAGATGCTGGATCATAAAGGCCTGATTGTCCTGAATCTGGATGCGAAATACTTGGGGGAAATTATGAAATCTGCTCAGGCTTTTGCAGAGCAGTCCATCTATATCTTAAACAGCAAGAATGAACCGATTCTCCAGATTGGAAATGAGTATGATGAGTCTGCGATCAGGCAGGCAGATGATGTAACCTTTCGGATGTATTCAAAACGATATCGTTGGAGTTATATTTCAGTGATACCCAGAGGTGTGTTTTATCATATACCGATCCTGATTATCCGCTATACCATCATGATATTGCTTCTGGTATCACTGGCAGGGATTATTCTCGCCTATATATCTACAAAACACAATTACCGACAGTTTAAAAAGCTGCAGGATATCATAGATGCGGCCTGTAAAGGACGAAAGACAAAAGAGCAGCCAATCAAAGAATCTTCTGATTATTTCGGACACCTGACACAGCAGCTGATTCAAAATTTTGTAGAACAGGATTTTTTGAAAATACAGTATTCAGAGAGAAAATACAAGCTGCGCTCCATGGAGCTGATGGCAATGCAGTCCCAGATGAATCCTCACTTTCTGTATAATACCCTTGAAACTATTGGATGGAAGATTATGGGGATCGCAGGAGGAAGGACAGAGGCGAATGCCATGTTGGAAAATCTGTCCGAGGTCCTTATTTACTCCCTTGATTCGGAGCATGAGTATGCACTTCTTGAAGAGGAGATTCAGGTGACCAAAAGCTATGTCAGAATTATGCAGGGGCGCTACGGGAATCAGTTTTTTGTACGATGGGATTGTGAGGAAGCTGCTTTGCAGGAGACAATTGTTAAGTTTGTTCTGCAGCCTTTAATTGAGAATGCGCTCAATCATGGAATACGGGAAACAGAAAGGGAAACAGGAAAGATTAAAGTTCGTATCCATATCAGGGCACAGATGCTATGCATTCATGTACTTGATAATGGTGTGGGGATAGAAAAAGACAGACTTGAGATTTTACGTCAGGGTCTGGAAGAGGATACTGCCAATAGTACCCATATTGGTATTTTTAATACCAATCGGAGATTAAAACTGGCATATGGCGAGGAGTTCGGGATGAGGATTCAAAGTAGGGCAGGTGAGGGCACAATTGTATCAATCCGTATTCCAATGTCAGGAGATGAGGTGCAAAAGTCAATAAAAGAATGTTAATTCAAAAAAGATGTCATATCTTGATGTGTTTATCTTGATTTATGTAAGTTGTATAAAATATTAAAAACATATAGAATAATATTGTAATTAAACAACAAATATAAATAAGTGGAGGAGAATGGTATGAAGCGATTTGGTAGAAAAACCGTAGTATTATGTTTATTATTAGGAATATTTGTAGCGGCAGTAACTGGATGCAAGGGGACTGTAGCTACGGATACGACGAAGGCAGAGGATGAAACAGCCAATACTGCTACAGACGGGACAACAGCGCAAACATCACAGAATTCAGATTCGGAACTGGTTACTTTCCGCTATGAATGGTGGGGAGGCAGCAAAACACATGAAGCCTATACAAATCTGCAGGCAAAATACAAGGAACTGCAACCGAATGTGACCATTGAACCGGAATACTCGGCATTTGACGGGTATCAGGAAAAAGTGGTAACCCAGTTAGCCGGCGGCACAGTCGCAGATTTATTCCATATTGATGCACCCTGGATGCAGGAATGGGTTGGCAGAGGCGATTACTTCGTGGATCTGTATCAGCAGGATATCCTCGATTACAGCACCATTGAACAGGAGCTTCTGGATCAGTACTGCGTTTTTGACGGAAAACTTCTGGCCATTCCAATGGGCGTACAGTGTTCAGGCCTGCTGGTAAATACGGTGGCCGCCGAAAAATACGGGATCACAATCGACAAACAGCTGACCTGGGAAGAAATACTGGTCTTGGGAGAACAGGTTCATACGCAGGATCCGGATGCTTATTTTTTCACGGCAGACAGAGGAAACGTTCTCAATGCTCTGATCAATATGCTGAAGCAGCGTTCTGGTGACCAGCTTATCAATGATGATTTCACGATTGCTTTCAGTAAGGAGGATTTATTATATGCCTATAATATCCTTCAGAAGGGTTATGAGACAGGAGTATTTGAGCCTCTTGGCGATGCGGATTTATACTATGGCTCCAGCACCCCGAATCCGAAATGGATCAATGGCCAGTCAGTCGCACAGCTTTGCTGGAACAGTGAATTTACCAAGGTAGATGATCTTCTGGAAGGTAAGGATGAAGGTGCTATGATGCTATGGCCGACCGTAGGAGAAGGTGCAAAACAGGGTTCTTCAAGAATTCGTCCGACTTATCTGGTAGGCTTAAGTACGACCAGTAAGAATCAGGAGGCTGCGCTTGCCTATCTGGACTGGCAGGTGAATGATAAGGAATCGGCCAAGATTCTGGGATCTGTGCGGGCGGTACCTACGACTAAGGCACAGCAGGAAGCGGCAGTATCTGCGGGCGTGTTAAGGCAGCCGGTAATCGATGCTCTGGAGGAAGGATATGATAATGTTCAGGCAAGTGACAACAAGCCGTCACAGGATAGTGAGTTAAATGATGCCTTGCTTGATGAATATTCAAAGGTTGCATATGGAATGGCGACTCCGGAAGAAGCAGTTGAGACCACCTTCCAGGTACTGGAAGAGGTACTGGAGCGAATTTCTCAGAAGTAAAAAAACAGAGGATGAAAGTGGTTATATCAGATATGGGAATCAGGAGTTACCGGATTTCCATATCTGGTACAGGCTTCTGGTAGAAGGGCTTTTACTGGAAAGGTATGATCTTAGATATAGGAGATAGTTTATGAAAGATAAGAAATTCAATAAATTTAACAGGAAAAGTCTCCGGCATTATGAGGGATTGTTCTACATCGCCCCCTGGTTAGTTGGCTTTTTGCTTTTGCAATTGTATCCTTTTATGGCGTCATTATACTATTCGTTTACTGATTTTGCTATGGTTGGAACACCAAAATGGGTCGGGTTAGCAAACTTTGTAACGATTTTTACAAGAGATCGGGATGTATGGAATTCTCTGAAGGTCACGTTGATCTATGTACTGATCGCAGTGCCACTGAAACTGGCGTTTGCCCTGTTCATCGCAATGCTGTTAAATCTGAAGGTGAAGGGGATCGGGATATTCAGGACAGTATATTATCTGCCGTCGATCTTGGGGGGGAGCGTTGCGATTGCAGTTCTGTGGAGATTTTTGTTCTCGCGGGACGGCACGATCAATAGCATGCTTTCCTGGTTTGGGATCGGTCCGGTTGGCTGGCTCAGCAGTCCTAAGTTGGCATTGTTCACATTAAGCCTGCTGGCAGTCTGGCAGTTTGGTTCGTCCATGGTTGTCTTTTTATCAGCCCTTAAAAATGTTCCGGCGGAGCTTTACGAATCGGCGAGGGTGGATGGCGCCACATCTGTCAGATGCTTCTGGACTATCACAATTCCGCTTATCACCCCTACTATTTTGTTCAATATGGTCATGCAGCTGGTATCTGCATTTCAGGAATTTACTGGTGCATTTGTCATAACCGGCGGCGGTCCGATGAAGGCCACCTATCTTTATATTCTGAAAATATATGATGAAGCATTTAAGTATTATAAGATGGGTTACGCCAGCGCATTGTCATGGATCCTTTTTGGTATTATGATGGTATTTACACTGGTCATCTTCCGCACATCAAACCTCTGGGTGTTTTATAATGATGGGGGTGATTCAAAATGAAACGGAAAATAAGGCGTTTTCTAATGTATTCTTTTTTAATTCTGGTAGGAGTGGTTTTATTATATCCTTTGGTATGGATGTTTTTAGCCACATTTAAAACGAATGCCGAGATTTTTGGCTCATCGAAATTTTTACCCACCCAAATCAGGTTTGATGCGTACATAGAAGGATGGAAAAACGGTGGCGGGGCTTATAGCATGGGGCATTTTCTTGCCAATACATTCCGTATTGTCATACCAGCGGTATTCCTTACGGTTATTTCCACCACGCTTGTGGGCTACGGTTTTTCAAGATTTGATTTTCCATTGAAAGGCATTCTATTTGCAATGATGCTTTCCACGCTGATGCTGCCCGGCACAGTTACCATGATACCCAAATATCTGGTGTTCAATAAACTGGGGTGGCTCGACACCTACCTGCCGTTTATCGTTCCGGCGGCGCTTGGAAACTCGGCATTCCTGATCTATATGGTGATGCAGTTTATCCGGGGGATTCCACGGGAGTTGGATGAGTCTGCAAAATTGGACGGCTGCGGCTCTTTTGGCATACTCATCTATCTAATTGTGCCGCTGGCGAAACCGGCGCTGGTATCCGTGGTGATATTTCAGTCACTCTTTCACTGGAATGACTATTTTAACTCGCTTCTTTACATTAACAGCTCAAAGAAATTTCCCATTTCACTGGGGCTTCGCCTGATGCTGGACAGCGCAGGAAATAATTCCTGGGATCAGATTATGGCGATGTCGGTGGTAGCAATTCTCCCCTGCCTGCTTCTCTTTGCGGTTGCGCAGAAGAGTTTTGTGGAAGGCGTTTCTACGGTGGGACTTAAGGGATAAGAAAGGGTATTATGAAGGATGGAAAAATAAATATAAGTGAGATAGAAGACTGGGTCAGAAAGCATGAAGCAGAATTGCTGGATGATCTGGCTATGTTAGTAAGCATCAGGAGTGTATCGGAACCGGATGCGGCAGTGAAGCCCTATGGCATGGGATGTCGGGAGGCGCTTAAGGCTATGCTGGAGCTGGGGGAAAAGTATGGTTTTTATTCTCAAAACTATGATTATCACTTTGGAAGTATCGCATTAAGACCAGAACAGGAGCCGGTAAAGAAAGTAGGAATCTGGACACATCTGGATGTGGTGGAGGAAGGCGGCGGATGGACCTGGCCTCCTTACCAGATGACACGGGTAGAAGAGTATCTGATCGGACGCGGAATTCAGGATAACAAGGGCCCGGTTATGGGAGCATTGTATGTACTGCGATACCTGAAAGAGAATGCAAAGTCTTTAGGGCTTAGGAATAACTATTTGCTTTATATGGGCTGTAGTGAGGAAAATGGAATGCAGGATATGGATTATTTTATATCTCACTATCAGCCACCCGGTTTTAACTTGGTAGCGGATTGTGCATTTCCTCTTGGACATGGAGAAAAGGGTCATCTCAATATTTTGTTTTATAAAACATTGCCTCAAGGTGGTGATGTTCTGGAATTCACGGCGGGAAGCAGTATCAATTCCATTCCGTCTGAAGCCCGGATTCTGCTGAAAGAAGTGCCCGGAAGGTATGAGGCGTTGGCAGAGGCTGCCGCTTCAGAAAGCAGGATCGTGGTTTCGGAAGCGGAAAACGGGATTGCGGTGAAGGCGTCTGGCAGGGCAAAGCATGTGGGATTCCCGGAAGGAAGCATCAATGCGCTCTATGTGCTGTCCAAATTTCTCATGAAAGCAGATATACTGGCGGAAGAAGAGACGGTACTGATGGAATTTCTGAACAAGATCAATGCAGATGTACAAGGGCATGGAGCAGGAGTTGCGGACGAAGATCCCATATCCGGCTGTGTCTACGGAGCATTGACCGTTGTCAGGAAAGTAGATGATCAGATTCAGATGCATGCAGATTACCGATACCCCATCTTCGGGTCAGGAGGTCTGGTCATGGGGGAAAAGCTTAAGAAGACGGCGGCTGCCTTTGGCTGTGGAATGGAGATAGAAAAGGATTCTCCCCCGTATTATAGAAAGAAGGAGGATCCGAATGTGCAGGCAGTTATGAAAACCTATCAAAGGATCACCGGGAGTATATCAGAACCTTTTACGATAAGCGGTGGAACTTATGCAAGAAAACTGCCAAATGCAGTCTCCTATGGAATGTCACTGGAGACAAAAAAAATATATCAGGATCCTGAACGCATGGGGGAATCAGGAGACTGTCATCAGCCGGATGAATCCCAGCATCTGGAACAGCTGAAGGAAGGGATTGTGATTTACATAGCGACATTGGCAGCGCTGGACAAAATGGAGGAAGCATCAGATGAATAAGAGAGAACGAGTGCTGGCGGCACTGAATAATCAGGAAGTGGACTATGTGCCCGGATGTTTTTGGCGACATTTTCCTGCGGAAAAGAGCCATGGGCAAATATTTGTAGACGAACAGATAAAATTCTTTACGGATACGGATGTGGATTTTATGAAAATATCCTGTGACGGGTATTTTGGATGGCCGGCAGATGCTTTAAAAAACTTGGATTCGGCAAAAGATCTGTATCAGATGAAGCATCTGGGGAAAGCTCATCCTTTTATCAGGGAACAGGTAGAGCGTGCAAAAAGCATAACGGCTGTTCTGCATGAGGAATGCTGTGTTTTTTATACCATGTTCTGCCCCTTATCCTATTTAAGACTTCAAATCGGCTGGGATAAAATGATGGAATGCATGAAGGAAGATCCGGATGCAGTAATGTTTGCGGTAAATATCATCGGAGAAGATGTGAATCATCTGGTACAGGGACTGCTGGCGGAAGCGGGCTGCGACGGTATATTCTACAGTGTTCAAAGTGCTGAGGTGAATAGATTCACCTATGAAGAATACCGCAGCTGGGTGACTCCAAGTGACAAGCTGGTGCTCAATTATGCGAACAGCTTAAGCAGTTTGAATATCATCCATTGCTGTGGATGGGATGCGGATGATGCCGGCACGGTAAACCAGATGGAGGTATGGCAGGATTATGAATCGGCAGCAGTCAACTGGGCGTCTTATGTGGATCATCTGGATGTGTCTGCCGCAAAAGAATTCTTTGGAGACCGGTGTGTCCTGGGCGGTTTTGATAACCGGAAAAGGGGTGTTCTATATCATGGCAATCGAGAAGAAATCCAGGCGGAGACCAGAAGGCTTATAGGTGAGGTCAAAAAGCGTGGATTTATTCTGGGGGCTGACTGCAGCCTTCCCGATGATATTGATCCGGAGCATATTAAATGGGTGTTGGAGGAAAGCAGGAAATAAAGTGAACCTTAGTTGAACCAATCCAGGGACTTAGCAGTTCTTAACTCCTGCTTAAGAAGTGGGAGTCTTAGAACTGGTTAGTCATCGGATAAGTAATGAGATGGGAGATCATATGTATATTGCAGATAACAACAGATATGATAATATGAAATATTTCAAATGCGGAAACAGCGGGCTGAAGCTTCCGGTCGTTTCCCTGGGTCTATGGCATAATTTCGGAAGCAAAGATAATTTTGATAATATGAAAGCCATATGTTTTACGGCATTTGACAACGGAATTACTCATTTTGACCTTGCTAATAACTATGGCCCGGTTTACGGAAGCGCCGAAGATAATTTCGGCAGGATTATGGAGACGGAGCTTAAGCCATACCGCAATGAACTGGTCATCAGCACAAAGGCGGGCTATGATATGTGGAGCGGACCATATGGCGATGGCGGAAGCAGGAAGTACCTGATATCCAGCCTGGATGCCAGTTTAACGAGGCTTAAGCTTGATTATGTGGATATCTTTTATCATCACAGGATGGATCCGGAGACTCCTTTAGCAGAGACGATGATGGCGTTAGATCAGATTGTAAAAAGCGGAAAGGCATTATATGCGGGGATTTCCAATTACAACAGAGAGAACACGAAGCTGGCAATGGAGATCCTAAGAGACCTTAAATGTCCTTTTATCATAAACCAGAGCAGCTATTCCATTTTTGACCGGCATATTGAAGAGGATGGTCTGAAGCACTTTGCAGCGGAGAATGGATGTGGAATGATTGCATTCAGCCCATTGGCACAGGGGCTTCTCACCAGCAAATATTTATTAGGAATTCCGGAAGACAGCAGAATCAGGCAGGATGGTAGGTTTTTAAATGAAAGCGCATTAACGCCGAAAAGGCTGAAGCAGATTCAGGATCTGAATGAAATTGCGGCAATCAGGGGTCAAAGCCTGGCTCAGATGGCTTTGTCCTGGGTTTTGCGGGATGGTGAGGTGACAAGCGTGTTGATCGGTGCTTCCCGACCGGCGCAGGTTGTTGAAAATATCGGGATTGTGAATCAGACTGCATTTTCACAGAATGAGCTGAAGGCGATTGAGGGGATATGCTGCTAAAAAGGGGAATAGAGATGGGAGCGAATATGGAAAGAAAACCGGTTTATAAAAAGCGGATAGAGCGAGTGAAAGCGGCGATGGTGCAGGAAGGAATTGACTGTATGATCATAACTCCATCTTCAGATCTGGTTTATCTGCTTGGACAGGAAATTATGGCGGATGAGCGTTTTAATGCCTGTATCCTTTGTGCCCGGGGGCAATCTTTTGTGATTGCCAATACCGTTTATGAACAAGAAGTGAGATTCTGGGGGATAGAAGATATCGTGTACTGGAAGGATGGTGAGAATCCCTGGCTCATTCTGTCCGGGGCGCTGTCGGACAGGGGAATTGTGGCTGCTGTGATTGGTGTGGAACCGTCTATGCCGTCAAGGTTTTTGCTGCCTCTGGCAGAAGAGTCTGCACAGGTGCGATTTGTGCTCAACAGCCGTATTATGGACTTTCAGCGGAGATTTAAAGATGAAACAGAGCAGAATGCCATGCGGGAAGCATGCTTTAGATGCAAGGAAGCACTGGTAGAGGTCATAAAAGAAGGCCGGGCGTGGATCGGCAGGACGGAGGAAGAGTTTTCTTCCCGTTTATGCAAAGAGATGGCTGTCCGCGGTATCAAACGTCCCGGAGCTCTTGTCTGCGCCGGGGCGAATTCAGCGATTCCGCATTATTTGGGCAATCAGGGTGTGATTTTAGAAGGAAGCTGTCTGCTGGTGGATTTCGGTGGAAGCTATGAAGGATATTGCTCAGATATGTCCAGAACCTTCTATTTTTCCGGACCAGAGGGAGAGGACAGGGCAGAATTTGAGGCAATATACCAGATTGTGCTGGGGGCTTTGTATGATGGCCATAGAGCGGCGCAGCTGGGAACCAGGATGGAAGAAATAGACAGAGCCGCAAGAGGGTTTATTGAGAAACATGGATATGGCAGATATTTTGTGCACAGGACAGGGCATGGGATCGGAATTGATACCCACGAGGAGCCTTGTGCGGCAGAAGGAGAGATCAGTGTAATTCAACCTGGAATGTGCTTTTCCATAGAGCCGGGAATATATCTTCCGGGGAAGTTTGGTATACGGATTGAGGATCAGGTACTGATGCTGGAAGATGGTCAGGAGATCCTTCATGATTTTCAGCGGGAACTTATGATACTATAAGAATGCCTTGGGAAGACGGGAGCAGGTAATGGATAAAACAGATACAGTCTATCAGTTATATAAACAAATTATGGAAACAGAGCTTGTGCCGTCCATGGGCTGCACGGAGCCGATTGCCCTCGCTTATGCGGCTTCGAGGGCCAGAGATATGCTGGGGCGGATTCCGGAAGAAGTAGAGGTGTCTGCCAGTGGCAATATTATCAAAAACGTTAAGAGCGTAGTGGTTCCAAATACCGGTGGGCAGAAGGGAGTGGAGGCAGCGGTGGCCGCAGGTATCATCGCAGGCAGGACGGAACGGGGATTAGAGCTTCTTTCATCGGTCAGTGATGATGAGAGGCAGAGGATCATGGAATATATAGAACATAGCAGGGTGACGGTAAAGCGGTCTGAAAGCGGATTGGCATTTGATATTCTGCTCAACGCCCGTTGGGAAGATTCCCGGGTAAGTGTGAGAATTGCCAATTCCCATACCAATGTTGTACGGCTGGAAAAAGACGGGGAAGTCTTTTTGGATCTTCCGGTTCATCCGCCCGGGGAGAATACGGGACTGGATTATTCGGCGTTGAATGTTGAGTCAATCGTTACATTTGCAGATGCTGTTGATATATCGGATGTAAAGAGTCTTCTGGAAAGGCAGATAGTATATAACAGTGCGATTGCGGATGCCGGGCTTACTGGTGATTATGGAGCGAACATCGGGAAAGTACTGCTTCATACTTATGGGGAGGAGTCGGTGACAAATCGGGCAAAAGCGAGGGCAGCGGCCGGCTCTGATGCCAGAATGAACGGATGCAGCCTCCCGGTGGTCATCAATTCGGGCAGCGGGAATCAGGGAATTACGGCATCCGTTCCGGTCATCGAATATGCCAAAGCCCTTGGCAGCAGCAGGGAGGAGTTATACCGGGCGCTCATTATATCCAATTTGACCACGATCCATCTGAAAACAGGCATCGGGCGTTTATCCGCTTATTGTGGAGCAGTCAGTGCGGGAGCCGGAGCGGGCGCCGGAATTGCCTATCTCTACCAAGGTGGAACGAAGGAAATTGCCCATACGATCGTCAATGCACTTGCCATTGTCTCAGGGATAGTCTGTGACGGAGCGAAGGCATCTTGTGCAGCTAAGATTGCTTCGGCAGTGGATGCGGGGATTCTGGGCTATTCTATGTATAAGGACGGTCAGCAGTTTCGCGGCGGTGACGGGATTGTCAAAAAGGGAGTGGAGGCCACGATCTCGAAAGTAGCACTTCTGGGGCGCAAAGGGATGAAAGAGACGGATAAAGAGATTATTGATATTATGCTGGGGGAATGAAGTTACTTTATGGAAAGCCTGTGAGCATTGGCAATATCCTCTCGAAAGGATAATGGACATCCGGGGATAACAAATCCCTCCTTTCGACTTCGGGTCAATGTGGCCCGAAGTAACAGCTATCCAGCCATGCAAAAGCGCCGCCCTTGTCCAAAAGGCGGCGCTCACTTCTCTAATTCGGTTCATTTCTTCAATGATGAACATCTGTATCATTCTAAGTTTTACGAGGCGTAAAATAGTTTGTGTCTCCGGAAAGAAATGGCTTCTTCTTGAAAAGAATTAGATAAATAGTTTTTTTTTTAAGTAAGGAGCTTTTTATATTTTAAATTACAAAGGAGCAATTACGACAAATATATGTGAGAGGTTCTGATAGTCTGCTTTTGCTTTCTTATATCCTGAGGCCGAAATTTCCTGCATTTCACCCGGCATTTGTTCCTTTGTTTTGCCGGAATCAACTAGAATATGCTCCGGCTTTCCAAGTCCTTCTTCTGGTTTGTTGCAAAACCGCCAAGAATAAAAGTCTATTGTAAAAATTCCATTCATTTTACCCCAATAATTATAGGTAGCAAAAGAACAATGCCAAAAGATCAGATTTTTACAGTTAAAATCAAAGATTTAGATGGTATTTCAAGATTATAGTCTGTGATAAAATGTAAGAAATCAAAAGATATACATATGCAGCCAGATGTGATGATTGGTGGTTATAATGGTTTGTTTCGAAAAAAGTGCGAAAGGAAAAGCATGGGTTTAAGTAAGAAAATAAAATGGAACACTTCATATTTGGGCAGCATCGCAGGTATGTGATATGTATGTATAGAAAAAATGAAGAATTCAAAAAAAGCTTTAAAGTCTGTTTCACATATCAAGAAGGTGCAAGGATATAAATATTTTTTTCTTATTTCCCCATTTCTTATTTTCGTTTTCTTGTTTTCTTATTTTCCATTGCATGGATGGATTTACTCTTTTTATAATTACTAACCTGCATTGGGATTAGGAAAAAGTCAATTTGTAGGAATTAAGTGGTTTACCATGTTGTTTGGCAATGCGACGCAGGTATCTGAATTAACCCGTGTAATGAAAAATACTTTTGCAATGAGTTTTCTATCCATAGAAACCTTTGTATTACCACTTTTGTTCGCCGTTTTCATGAGTGAGATTAAGAACAAAAAATACAAAAGTTTTGTACAGACAATGACAACCATTCCGAACTTTATCAGTTGGGTACTTGTATATTCCGTAGCATTTAGTTTGTTTTCCACTACCGGTATGGCCAACACTGTACTTTTGAACCTGGGAATTACAGATGCGGCAATACGCTTTCTTGATACGGACAGCCATACATGGTTAAAGATGTTACTTTGGAATCAATGGAAGACATTAGGCTGGAACTCAATCATGTATCTGGCGGCAATAGCGGGAATGGATCAGGAGCTATATGAAGCTGTGCGGGTTGATGGGGCTAGCCGGTTTAAACTTATGCGCCATATTACAATACCTTCCTTACTTCCAACCTTCTTTGTTTTACTTATGTTGTCTGTTGCAAACATTTTGACAAATGGTATGGATCAATACTATGTATTTCAAAATGCGTTCAAAAAAGAAAGAAGCAGAGAATAGTCAGCTATATGAAAAAACGCCTGCTGACAAAGCCTTTGATGTGATTAATTATTGTATATTCGGGATTTTCACCTTGATTTGTATATATCCGTTTTATTATCTAATAATTAATATGATTAGTCCCAATGACGCAAGTGCAAATGGCTTGGTCAATTTTATACCCAGGGTATCC
>Ga0153997_1000177_pt1 | contig 18760 bp, 26 predicted proteins | sample TSNC081MetaG_FD_104750 | JGI IMG/M metagenome (GOLD analysis project Ga0153997, IMG submission 104750) | Attine ant fungus gardens microbial communities from North Carolina, USA - TSNC081 MetaG | ecosystem: Host-associated > Fungi > Mycelium > Unclassified | place: USA: North Carolina, Lumber...
AAATGTTTATCCGGAGGAAATGCACAGAAGGTCATTATTGCCAGAGAATTGTCAGCAAGGCCAACGCTTTTGATTGCATGTCAGCCTACCCGCGGAGTGGATATTGGCTCGATTGAATTTATTCACCGGCAAATATTAAAGTTTAGAGATGAAGGAAACACCGTGATTTTGATTTCCAGCGAGCTATCCGAAGTTATGAGTCTTTCAGACCGGGTGATTGTTATGTGTAAGGGTAAGATTACCGGAGAAGTATATCCGAAAGAAGTATCCATGGCGGCCGTAGGACTTTTAATGGCGGGCATTTCCTATGGGGAAGGGGGAGCAGATCATGCGAAATAGAAAGTTACTGATTGCAGTATCGAATTCGGTGTTTCCTGTAATATTAGCCTTTGTTCTTGGCGGGATTATCATTTTAATGATTGGCGGAAATCCGATAGAAACCTATGGAATTCTCATAAAGAAATCCCTCTTTACCGCCAGAGGATTTACGAATACGCTTCATTACGCAGGACCTTTGATATTGACCGGCTTAGCAATCGCAGTCACCTTCAAAGCGAAAGTTTATAATATGGGAGTGGAAGGACAGATGCTTTTGGGCGGATTTTTCGCCGGAATCGCCGGCGCATATCTGCCGGAAATGAGTCCGATACTGCATAAAACCATCTGCTTTGCAGTTGCCATTGTATGCGGAATGATTTTTGCAATGATTCCTGCCATTTTGAAAGTAAAGTGTCATGTGAATGAAATGGTAGTAACCTTGATGCTTAATTATGCCATGATAAAGACATTGGAGTTTTTAACCACCGGGGTCTTCCGGGATAGAAGTGCCGGTTATGTAGCAACGCCAACGATTAAAGACGGAGCGATGTTTCAGCGGTTTGGGAGTTCCAGGATGACAATGTTTTTTATCATTTCTTTGATTCTATTAGCAGTGATGTATATCCTCATGGAAAAATCTAAGTTGGGATATGAGATTACAGCGATCGGAAAGAATCCTGAATTTGCAGAAGCCACAGGAATGCGCATGGGAAGAAAGATTATCATCATGATGCTGATCAGCGGGGCACTATCCGGAATCGCCGGAGCAGGCTGGATGATGAGTGACCAATTTAAATATACATTGAGTTTTTCGGCGAATCCGGGCCTTGGATGGGAGGGAATGCTGATTGCTTTGCTGGGCGGACATTCCCCTATGGGAGTTTTCATTGCGTCAGTTTTTTATGCGGCACTTAAGACCGGCAGTGACAGTATCAATATGTATACCAGCGTTCCCAAGGAAATCGTATCTATTATCCAGGGATTAATCATTTTGTTTTTAGCAGTGAGATTTATCAAGGAACACACACAAGTATTTGCGAGAACTAAAAAGGGGGAGGAAGCATAATGGAATTATTCAGTAACATTTTGTATGATACGGTATATCACAGTACCCCCATTATCCTCTGTGTCCTCGGCGGTATCTTTGCCTACAAAGCGAATGTCCTCAACATCGCCCTGGAGGGGATGATGCTGAATGGTGCTTTTGTTTCCGTATTTACAGTATATCTGACCGGCAGCATATCAGCAGGGATACTTGCGGCGGTACTGACCACCCTGCTGTGGGGATTGGTTTTTTCCCTGCTGGGGATTACCGGGAAAGGAAATGTGATTGTAATCGGTCTTGGGATTAACCTGATTGTACCGGCAATCGCAGATTTCGTATTGAAACGAATGGAGCTTGCCAATATTAGCCTGCAAAATGTCAGTGTATCGAGCATGAAAATCAACATACCAATTTTGGGAGAGATACCTTTTTTGGGAAAGATCATCAGTGGGCATCCGCTGATTACATATCTGGCTTTCGTGGGAATTCTGTTTTTTACTGTACTGATGTACAAGACAAAATTCGGGGTTTATGTCAGGGTAGTAGGAGAAAATGAAGATTCGGCCATCAGTTTAGGGATTCGGACGAATCGCTATAAGTATGTGGCAGTACTGATCGGTTCCGTATGCTGTGCCCTGGCAGGGGTGAATCTGTCTCTTGAGAGAATGTCGATGTTTACCAATAATATGACAGCAGGACGCGGATTTATTGCGATTGCTGCAATATACTGCGGGCAGGGGAGGCCCATTCCCTCGGTGCTCTATGCAATATTGTTTGGAATCGCCAGATCCCTGGCGGTAAATTTAAGTGTTTATGCAGGACCGGCAGCCGGATTATTTGATACCATACCCTATATTATTATGGTTGCAGTATTAGCGGCAGTATCTTATATGAAGCACAAAACGGTTAAGGTACGGGGATTTAAATTGGAATAGGAGAGGAATTTATGAGTAAAACAGCATTATTGATTATCGACATGGTGCGGGACTTTACCGATCCTAAAGGGTTGGTTTACTATCCTCAGAACAGAGACATTCTGCCGAATATTCGTAAAGTATTGGACAAGTGCCGGGAAAAAGATATGTTAATTATTTTTCTACAGCACCAAAACCGTAAGGGGAAGCCAGATAAGAAGGCTGCGTCTATGAGAACCAATTGTATCGAAGGAACCTTCGGAGTTGAAATAGACCCTATGCTTCCTGTCGATTATGAGAAAGACTATGTCATCCCAAAGCGGCGCTACAGCGGCTTCTTCGCTACCGATCTGGATCTGGTGCTGCGGGGAAATGAAATAAAGAACCTGATTATTACCGGAACCAAGACCAATTGCTGTATCCGGGCTACTGTAACAGATGCCTTTTATCTGGATTATGAACCATATGTCATCAAAGAATGTGTTGCAACCAATTCTGAGGTGGTCAATCAGGTTCATCTTGAGGATATTGATAAATATTTAGGCAATGTAATTGATATGGAGAGATTATTTTCCCTGCTGGACAATGAAGTATTGTGAGGAGGCCAGAATGAAAACTGATATTTTAACAAGTGGATATGTAAGTATGGATCATATTATTAAGATAAATACTCCCGCAAAAATAGGATTTACCTCATTGGTAACTAACCAATCCAATACACGGATTTTCTATGGCGGCTGTTCCGTAAATATTGCATATGGCCTGTGCCGGCTTGGGGTTACGGCGCTTCCGATTTTGCGGGTTGGAGATGATTTTGAAGAAAACGGATTCAAACAATTTCTGACAGATGGAAGGGTTCCCCTTGATGGTATTACAACAATCCCTGCCGAGAAGACATCGGTCTGTTATTTGATTCAAGATAACAATCATGATCATATTACCATTTTCTATCCAGGTGCCATGGATGGGAAATATGCCAGGGAAATGGATGAGGATTTGTTTGAAAACACCGGATTGGGTGTGATTACGGTGGCATCTGTAGAGGACAACAAAGAGTTTTTTCGTAAGTGCCGGAAGTATGATGTGCCGATTGTGTTTGGGATGAAGGATGATTTTGAAGCTTTTCCTGAAGACTTTTTAAAGGAACTGCTGACAGAAAGTAAAATTATTTTTACAAATGAAGTAGAGCGGGGCATCATTGAGCGCCTGTATCATTTTGACGATATAACGGAATTATTTCGTATTGGAAGGGCAGAAGTGATTGTTACGACATTAGGAAAAGAAGGAAGTGTCTGTTTTACCCATACGGATTCGGGAATTTGCCAAAAGAAGATAGGAGCCTGCCCGGTTGAAAACGTTGTAGATACCACCGGATCGGGAGACGGATATATTACCGGATTTCTTTATGGGTATCTGAAGGGGTATGAACCAGAGTATTGCTGTCAGTTAGGAGGGGCTTTTTCTTCCTTTATCCTTCAGGCAGAAGGATGCTGTACGAACATGCCTACTGAGGAACAACTACTTGAAAAGTTTAATATTTTAAGAGAAGAGGAGAATTAAATGAGCACATTATATATGGGGGTCGATCAGAGTAGTATTGCAAGTTATGTCTTGTTTTCGGGAGATCCGTGGCGGGTGGAGGTTGTCAAAAGCTACTTGGAAAATCCCAAAAAGGTAGCATTTATGAGGGAATTTAATACCTATACGGGTAGTTACAAAGGGGTCAATATTACGGTTACCTCGACCGGAATCGGCGCACCTTCAGCAGCAATCGCCATGGAAGAAATGTATGAATCCGGAATGGAAGTTGCAGTGCGGATGGGAACAGCAATGTCCATGCTGGATGGTACCCTGGGAGATTTTCTGATTCCTTTGGCAGCTATGAGAAGGGAAGGAACAAGTCAGACCTATGTAGATTTAAGTTATCCGGCAGTGGCTGATATTGATTTAGTCAATGCTATGAATGAAACGGTTTCGGTCATGGGTAAAAATTACATAAATGGCCTGAACTGTACGTTGGACGGTTTTTACAGCAATATGCATGATTCGAAATTCTCCATGGAATGGGGCAGCGACATGTCCGGGACTTTTGAAGAAATGCGGCGACTGGGAGTTGCCGGGATTGATATGGAATCTTCCTGTATGCTGACCTTGGGACGGCTGATGGGGGTAAAGACTTGTATCCTGACCATGGTGACAGTTCTGGAAAACTTAAAGGATACCTTGAAGGGACAAGAGCGGATCGATGCAGAAGATCTTTTGTGCCGGACAGCCTTAGAAGGAATTTTCCATTACCATAATATCAGAGAAAAAGAGGGAGGGACGATACTATGAGCAGAGAAAAATTTACATTAAACTCACAGACTGTGATTGGAATGGTCCACTGTCTTCCGCTTCCGACCACTTCAGGATTTGACGGTGACTATCAGAAGATTCTTGACCGGGCGGTGCAGGATGCAGTGACCCTTGAAAAGGCGGGAGTAGATGCCGTTATCGTAGAAAATATGGGAGATACGCCATTTTCCGCCTTGTTAAATAAGGCTCAGGTGGCTGCTCTTAGCGCTGCGGTTATGCAAGTCAGAAATGCAGTCCGTATTCCGGTTGGAGTAGATGCAGCTTTTAATGACTGTGAAGCAAATATTGCGATCGCCGCGATTACCGGAGCTTCTTTTATCAGGGTGCCGGTATTTGTCGATACGGTAGTGTTTACCGATGGAATTATTTATCCCTGTGCAAAACAGTGTATGGATTACCGGAAAGCGATGGGAAAAGAAAATATCAAAATCCTGGCCGATGTGCAGGTAAAACATGCTCATATGCTGCTTTCCGGAATTTCCGTGGAACAGTCTGCGAAAGATGCGGCAGATAATGGAGCTGATGCGATTATCATTACCGGCAGCCAGATCGGGGAAGAGACTCCGATGGATATGATAAAGAGAGTCAAACAGATTGTTAAAATACCTGTGTTTGCCGGAAGTGGTGTCAAGGCTGAGAATATTAAGGAACAGTTGGAAACTGCAGATGGTGCAATTATTGGTTCCAGCCTGAAAGAAGGCGGAATCGTCAGCAATCCAATTTCCTATCAGCTAGTGAAAACAGTACTGGATAAGCTGCAGTCATAAAAATCAAGAAGGAGACTAGAAAATTATGATGCGACCAATGAAATTAGCCGGAAGTGAGCTGATGTTCGGAGAAGGAAGCCTGGAATATATTAAGGCCATTCAGGCCGGGAGAGTGAGTATTGTTATCGGTGGAAGCAGTATGGAAAAGAGCGGTATTCTTGAAAAGATAGAGGGGTATTTTAAAGATGCCGGGGCGCAGACAAGTGTGATTAGAGGAGTGGAACCTGATCCGTCTTTTCAGACAGTAATGAGGGGAGCCGCAGATATGCTGGCGTTCAAACCGGATCTGATCGTAGGGTTAGGCGGCGGTTCTGCCATGGATGCAGCGAAAGCCATGTGGGTGTTTTATGAGCACCCGGAGCTAAAAAGTATGGAAGACATCATGCCTCCGAAGCCATTCCCGAAACTTCGTACCAAGGCCAGACTGTGCTGTATTCCATCCACCAGTGGAACTGCCAGTGAGGTTTCCCGTTCGATTGTGATTTCAGATAATGAGACCGGAATGAAGCATGGACTGGGAAACATGGAAATGATGCCTGATATTGCCATCTGTGATCCCAAAGTAACCGTTTCTATGCCACCTAAGATTACTGCGGAAACAGGGATGGATGCTTTGACCCATGCAGTGGAGGCACTGGTGTCTGCCAGGGCAAATTACATATCGGATATTCTTGCCACCAATGCGGCTCTTGACATTATGAAATATTTGCCGAAAGCCTACAATAATGGACCAGACATAGAGGCGAGAGAAAAGATGCTGCTAAGTTCGATGGCAGCAGGAATGGCCTTTACCAACGTATCTCTGGGAATTGTACATTCAATGGCACATGCAATCGGCGGATTCTTTCATGTAGCACATGGATTGGCCGATGCAATTCTGCTTCCATATATTATTGAGTATAATTCTGCCCATGAAAGAAGCCGGCAAATTTACGAAGGGCTGGCTAAAAAAGCGGGAGTAAAAGAGTTAGGAAAAGCGGTGACAGAATTAAATGCAGCATTAAATATACCCCGATGTTTTGCGGCAGTTATTTCAGATGAAGAAGCATACTTGAGCAAAATGAAAGAGATGGCAGAGACAGCATTGGCCGATGGGTGTACCAAAACCAATCCAATTATTCCGACTGTAGAGGAGTTGGAAGAACTGTTTAGGAAAGCATATAAAGGAGAATAAAATTATGGAGATTATTTGTTATCTTTCCAATGGATATCCAACTTTAAAAGAGAGCCATCAAATTGCACTTGCATATGCCAAGGCAGGCAGCCGGATAATGGAGGTGGATTTTCCTTCTAAAGATCCGTATCTGGAAAGTGATTATATCGCAGGAAGAATGAAAAAAGCTTTGGCAGCATGTGATAATTATGAAAGATACATGGAAGAAATCATTGCCCTCAAAACGGCACTGCCAGAGGTTAAGATTCTGGTGCTGGTTTATGAGAACACGGTCCGTGAAATGGGAACGGATGTCTTTATCAAATTTTGTATAGAGAACGGTCTGAAAGATATATTATTGGTAGGATTGAAGGACGAAACCATGAAAGCGCAAATGATTGCGGCAGGGCTTTTAGTATCGTGTTATGTACAGTTTCATATGCCGGCCAAAGAAATTGAGTCGGCGAAACAATCCAATGGGTTCGTATATCTGCAGGCTAAGCCCTATGAAGGTCAAAAGGTAAATACAGCATATCCCACTTTGAAAGCTTGTATCGCGCATCTGCGGGAATGTGGGATTGAACGGCCGATATACTGCGGTGTGGGTGTGCATGTTCCGGAGGATGTGAAAATGGTAAAAGAAGCCGGAGGCGATGCTGCATTTGTAGGGAGTACCATATTGAAACTGTGGGATAAGATTCCCGAGATGCAGGATAAGATTCAGGAGTTTAGAGCACAGTGCTAAGATTTAACTAGTTGTAAATATGTGGAAACCATAGTATAATAACAATAATAAAAAGGCTACCATAGGTTGAATATAATATTACAGGCAAAGTAAGGTGAGAGATGATGGATGACAGAGTACCAAAATATTATTTGTTGAAAAAGACAATAATTGAGAAGATAGGTAATGAAGAGTTTCAGTCTGAAGCGCCGATTCCCAGTGAACGGGAATTAATGGAACAGTATCAGGTCAGCAGAATTACGGTCAGAAAAGCAATTGATGAATTAGTAAATGAAGGATACCTTTATAAAATTCAGGGGAAAGGGACCTATGTAAAGAGTGATGAGAGAAGCAGTGATCTCATTGCCATAACAAGTTGCACCGAAGATGTGATAAAGCTGGGAATGACGCCCAGTAAGCAGGTAGTCGAGTTCGAAGTGCTGAAAGCCAATATCAAGCGGGCAAAAGCATTGGAGATTACAACCAGTGATAACCTGTATAAGATCGGCAGGATTTTATATGCGGATCAAGAGCCTTTGAACTATACCGTGACCTATTTACCGGAGAAGTTATTCCCAGGTCTCATCAAGCATTCATTTGACAAGGAATCCTTATATCGGGTACTGCAGGAAGAATTTAATGTACGCATCACCAAGGCCAGGAGAACAATGGAAGCTGTTCTGGCTCAGGATTGTATTGCAGAGTATCTGGATTTGGAAGAAGGCTCACCGATTATCCTGTTTCGTTGTATTACATATGGAATTGTAAATGGAAAAGAAATTCCAATCGAGAACTTCAAGTGTTTTTATAGAACTGATAAGTTTAAGTTTTATATTAATCAAGTGAGATAGATTATGTTTATCTCCTTTTCTGAAGTGCTAAGAATAAGGAGCTGTTGCATAGAATGTGGCGAAAAGCTTGAAAATAGAGGGACTGTGGAGTGGATGTGTCAATTGAAGGCACATTCACTTTTTCTGCTTAGAGGGAGAGAATGGTGAATTTGTCCAATGATTTTGCTCATTCGAATATTGACAAGTATCTTAATGAGGATATAATGATTATCATAATCATTAGAAAAAATTATGAGTGATGCAAAATGAATGAAGGTAAAACGATTGAAGTTTAAATGAGAATATACAGATCATATAAAAAAGATGGTAGTTGCCTTTGCAAATTCTGATGGCGGAACGATTTATATAGGGATTCAGGATGATGGCGCAGTGGTGGGAGTGTCGAATGCAGATGATACGATTTTGCGAATGACGAATGCAGTAAGAGATGCAATATGCCCGGATGTTACACTCTTTGTGGAATGTGATATTGAAGAGATAGAAAACAAAACAGTAGTGGTCGTTGCAATACAAAGAGGAACGGCAAGGCCGTACTATATTGGGAAGAAAGGATTACGCCCGGAAGGGGTCTATGTTAGACAGGGTGCATCAACGGTTCCGGCAACAGAGACTGTGATTCGGAGCATGATTAAGGAAACGAGTGGTGATTGCTATGAAACAGCAAGAGCGATTCAACAGCAACTTACCTTTGTGGAGACGAACAGAAAGTTTCTTTAGGGCTGATTGGACTGGATGGTACCTATGCGAACTTGGCCTTATTATTATCAGAACAGTGCCAACATACAATCAAGATGGCGGTATTTGAAGGAAGCAAAAAAGCTGTATTTAAAGAAAGAAAAGATTTTTCGGGTTCCCTGTTAGAACAGGTGGAAGAAGCATTGCGGGAGGCTCTGCTTAATGCAATTATTCATCGTGACTATTCGTTTAGTGCCAGTACCCTTATCAGCTTTTTTGATGACAGAATCGAATTTGTTACGGTAGGCGGCTTGGTCCAAGAAATGACCCTGGATGATATTTTGATAGGAGTATCTATCTTGCGGAATCAGAATCTTGCGAATGTCTTTTACCGGCTGAAATTAATTGAAGCATATGGAACCGGACTTCCGAAGATTATGGAGAATTATGAGGAGAAGAAAATGAATCAAACGGCAGGAGGGAATTCTTTTGTTACTAAGCGGGAAGAGCTGGTGCTAAGATTGTTTGACAGTAATGAATTTATTGTGCGGAATGATATAGAACAGGCTGCCGGAGTATCGCAGGCAACAGCAATTGTATTATTGCGGGAAATGACACAAAAAGGATTGCTGGAGAAGGTTGGAAGCGGTAAGCTGGTGAAGTATAAAGTGGGAGAGTGATTGTTGCTGCAAATGGCTCGTTGATGGTATTGGATGATAAAAAAATTGAGGGTGGTGTTATAGACAATGTGGAAATGTCCTAAATGCAGGCGAGAATTCAAGAATATAAATCAAGACCATTTACCGTATGACCTCATAGAGGAAATTACACATTGGCGGGTTGCTGCTGTCAAGGGTGGAAACAAAAATAATCAAGACATGGATACAAGCAAAATGACATGGCGGGTCTATGATATTCCCGACTATGTAACCGCCGCTCTTGATGAGAGCGGGCTTTGGGAGTGCTATCGCACCCGTCCGCCTTATCAGCGCAACGATTACATCGGATGGATTACTCGCAGCAAGCGAGAGGAAATGCGCCAAAAGCGGCTTACACAGATGCTTGAGGAACTACAATCGGGCGATGCTTATATGGGAAGGTGGTATAATGCGAAATGAACGAGAAAATTTATCAATATAATGCAAAAATTCAATCTGCCACTTCCGACAGAGGCGGTGCATATGTGCCGTTTCCATATGACATCCGGGCAGAGTTTGGCAAAGGGCGGGTAAAAGTCCATGCCACATTCGACGGCGAGCCATATGACGGGAGCGTTGTCAACATGGGTGTGAAAAATTCGGATGGGTCAATTTGCTATGTGATAGGGATTCTAAAAGATATTCGCGCCAAAATCGACAAACAATCCGGCGATACTGTGTGGGTTACGATACAAGAGAGGAATTAAATGATATGCCGCTGCAGCTATCGCTTACAACCGTGTAGGATTACTCAGACGGAATATACAATGCTGCTTTAAAGATAAGGATTAGGCATATGTTTTTGGGCTACGCAGAAGTAAAATAGAAATTGTAAAGAGATATTCAGAACCAGAGTCAAGTTGGAATGGCAAGGGTTTGGTTTTTTGTGTGAAAAATGGAAAAGGGCGTTTACGGGAGAAGTATGGTGCCAAAGGTGAACAGGGAGTGCATTGCATTTTATTTGATGAAATTCCACTTATTAAATTTCACGGAGATTCTTATTTCTGTCCAACATGTGAGAAATTAGTTGCGGCGGGATATGGTTTGGATAAAATAGATAGAAAGGCAATTTCTGAGATTCGGAATTTGATTAATATTCCTTTTCAGTCACTGGAACAATCTTTATATGATATTTCTCCATTATTAAGGCTATTATCATCTGGTTATTATGCATTGGTTGATGCGCAATTATATCCAACGGATGGAGAGGGTAACTTTTTTTGGAATGTTACTAATACTCCTAAATTGAATAAAGCGACCGCCCCGGTTTATGATCATTTTAACTGGTCGGAAGAAAACCCCATGTATTTACTCCATCACAACCACCAAGATTTTTTGATCAAGCTGCAGTTGATTTTTATCGGGATAAGCCAGAATATCGAGCTATTGCTTACAATATTGGAAGTTTAAATGTATTATTAGACGGACATCATAAGGCAACAGCGGCGCCTTTGGAAGGGAGGATTATTAATACGCTGGTTATTGTGCCAATGACAGGCATTATTTTCCTTCAAAAAGAGCCTTATGTCCAACCTTCTATTGGGATAGGGGGCGAATACATAACGGTAGAAGAATTAGGAATTAGCTTTAAAAAAGCAAAGACATTGCTTTCTACCAGTAAAATGCCGGAGACAGAATTTCGAGAATATCAAAAAATGACAGAGGATAGTTTTGAAAATTATAATTGGCCAAGTGAAATTTTGATACTGCAAATAACTATCCAAGTGTTTTTGAAACAGCGTGTATGCAATGGGCAGGAAGTTGGGATAATACAAAGATAAAGGGTATCTTACAGAAAAATGAGAGGTTCGATGAACGGGAAATGATTATCTGTTAATAGCCATGTATGCAACCAAGCACATTCGATTTATTGAAATTTCATTCATGGTGGGAAAAGATGAAGAATACGCTAGAATTTGGTTTGATGTTTATAAGCTGCTCTCAAATATAAGGTCGGAGTTTGTAGAGGATTATTTTATTGATTATCTGGTAAATGATGAAGGCATAAGACCTGATGTTACAAGGGTAGTAGATCAATATTTAAGTAAATGTTGATAGGAACAAGAATTTTTACAGTGTTTTTGGACGATGATTCAGAAAATAAAAAATAGCGAAAATTGTCAAACGTTACTATACATATGGATGTAGCAAAATTGAACGGTTGGTGATTGAGGTCGTATGAGCAGGAGAAAGTTAGCGAAATCAAAGGATAGAGAGAATTGAATAGTGATTTGAAAGTAGGGATGTTGCTTTGAAATGAGCGAGTCATATCAAAGCGGATTGAAGGAAAGAAAAACTGCCCATGAGATGTGTAAGCAGCGGTTAGAGCTGATACAGGAAACGGCGATTGAAACGCCGAGCATTTTCAATCGGTAGTATCACGATATGATGGTGCGGATTGCCGATAAGCAGAGTCAGCAAATGGAAGCGATGAATAAGAGCTTTTCGGTGATGGAACAGTTCCTAAGTAAACAGATGAAGCCGGAGAAGACCGATACTGCACTTGAAAATCAGGTACAGGAAGGACAGGCAATTTACTTGATTTAACCAATTTTATAGCTCATGAGTTCACGTATAGCTTTTCCCCCAAATTAAAACACTGGAAACAATAAATGAAATTGAAGTAGAGGCATACTGCCGGATAGGGAACTTGTATCAGGCTGTCAATTTGATTAACAGCCTGAAAAGAAGTATTATTTTACCGCTTTTTCTGCAAATTCTGTTGTAATCAGTTTATCATACGGAGCACGCTGGCTTAGTTCACCTGCTGTTTCGAGAATATCCTGAAGTAAGTCAAAACTGGATTCTTCAAATATAAGATTATCTTTCCAGGTATCCTGATCATAATACCGTTTTACAATCGTAGTAATCGTATCAATATCAGTTTCTTCGAATTGTGGAGCTATTACTTTGGCGATTTCTTCCGGTGTGTGTGTATTCACATACTCCATACCTTTTTGAAGTGCATTGGTGAATCCTTGGATGATGTCAGAGTTCTTTTCAATATAGCTGCCTTTCGCACAATAAGCCGTATATGGTACATATCCTGAATCAACTCCTAAGGATGCTACAACATAACCAACACCCTCTTTTTCAAGAGTAGTTGCTCCCGGCTCAAACTCTACTGAGTAATCTCCCTGTCCACCTGAGAAGGCAGCAGCAGTCGAGCCAAAATCGATACTCTGATCTATGGACAGATCCCTAGCAGGGTCAATACCATTTTGTTTTAGAATGTATTCAAAAACCATTTCCGGCATACCTCCCTTACGCCCCCCCAATACGTCTGTTCCTATCAAATCGTGCCACTCAAAATCTTCCATTGCTTCCCGACCTACCAAAAAATTACCGGCTTTTTGTGTTAACTGAGCAAAATTTACTACGTAATCATCAGCTCCTTGGGCATAAACGTAAACAGATGACTCAGAGCCCATAAATCCGATATCTGCCTCTTCTGAAATAACAGCTGTCATTGTTTTATCAGCACCATATCCGGTTACTAAATCCAGCTTGATGCCTTCGTCTTCAAAGTAGCCCAATTCAATTGCCACATATTGAGGCGCATAAAAAATAGAATGTGCAACCTCATTAAGTGTCACTTTCTGAAGAGTTTCGTCTTTTTCTTTCCGGCAGCCACAAAGGCTGAGAGCCGTAAGTGCCATAATGGTAAAGAGTGCAATTATACGTTTTCTCATAATAACTCCCATATGTTTTTTGTATAATATATTCGATATTGCATTATTTGGTTACAAATGTGAAGTTTGTAGTAAGAGTAATTAAAAAATAGCTGAATTGAACTTCTGATTTCTGGGCTGAATAAACACTCTGGAGATGGTCTGAATTGATCTTGCATTTTTGTATAGACAATGCGATAATTAATATATAATAGCGTACAATGATAATGAGCACAGATATAAAATGGAGGTAGATATGAAATATGTTTTAGATACACATACCCATACAATTGCAAGTGGGCACGCTTACAGTACAATCAGAGAAATGGCTCGTTCCGCCTCTGAACTTGGATTAGAGTTGCTTGGAATAACAGAACATGCCCCCATGATGCCAGGTGCTTGCCATGAGATTTATTTTCATAATTTAAAAGTTATAGACAAAGAGATGTATGGCGTAGAATTATTATTAGGTACAGAACTTAATATATTAAATTACAGAGGTCAGGTAGACCTGTCTCACTCTATTTTGAAAGAGCTGGATATAGTAATTGCGAGTCTTCATATCCCCTGCATTCATCCTGGAACCATAGAGGATAACACGTCTGCATATTTACATGTGATGAAGAATCCTTATGTGAATATTATCGGACACCCTGATGACAGCAGATATAAAATTAACTACAAAGATTTAGTTCTTGCTTCAAAGGAGAGCTGCGTACTTTTAGAATTGAATAATAGTTCATTGACTCCAGGGGGCGTAAGACAAAATCCACTGGAAAATGATATCACAATTCTATACTATTGCAGACAGTACAATGTACCGATTGTTCTTGGGAGTGATGCCCATATAGATACCTATGTTGGAAAACACAATTATGCAGAAGATTTAGTAAAAGATATCGATTTTCCAGAGGAGCTGATTGTCAATAAATCGGTGGCAGAACTAAAGAAATTTGTTAACCGGAATAAACATTCATGAAAGGAGAAGAAAGATGAAGCGTTCACAGATTAACAAGATTATTGATGAGACGATTGTTTACATGGAAGAAAGGGGATTTCCTTTACCACCTTTTGCATACTGGACAAGAGAGGATTGGGAAAAAGCGGGGGATGAATATCAGGAGATTATTGATAATATGTTAGGTTGGGATATTACAGACTTTGGCAGTGGAGATTTTAATAAAGTTGGATTATCCGTATTTACATTCCGAAATGGAAATTTTCATAATAAAGGAAAATATCCAAAACCATATGCAGAAAAACTACTATTGGTAAGAGATGGACAGGTGCTTCCTTATCATTATCACTGGAGTAAAATGGAGGATATTATTAATCGTGGAGGTGGTGATTTAGAAATTATTCTGTATAACGCCTCTAAAGAGGATTTTGCGGATGTAGAACAACAATAGAAGCAGGCTCTAAAATTATCTTGAAGCCAGGGCAGAGTGTGACATTAGAACAGGGTCAGTATCATACATGGCGCAGTGTTCCGGGGACGGGTTCCGTTATGCTTTTTGAAGTATCAATGACGAATGATGATCATCTGGATAATCGATTTATGAAACGGCAGGGCGGATCCCGGAAGTGGAGGAAGATGAGGATATAAGGCATTTAATATTTGCTGATTATCAAACTGTGAGAGAAGGGTAGAATGTGAAGGATTTCTGTATAGTTGCAAATAGTAAAAAGATATTCAACTTCATCATTGTATATATCTGAAGAACAAGACTCTCCGAAAATACATCCTATTTCATTTAAATGAGAACTGGGTAAAGTAATTGTGAATTTTCACAGATTAATGGATAATCAAGATTAGCATGGGATATAATAGCATAAGTGGATATGTAAAAGAACCCTCATATATGATGGTGTCATGGAGTGAATAACAGTTTTGCGTTAAATCCAAACCCATCATGCCCAGGAGGTAAATCTTTTGGTTTGTAGGGGACATATAATTCACCTTTATTCCCTCAAAGTAATATTACCAAACCAGTTAAGTTTTAAAATGAGATATCAAAATGTTAATGAACATGAAAGAACTTTTGGAAGTTGCAAATAAATATAATTTTGTTGTCCCAGCTTTTAATATTGGAAGTGGGCAAATTTTAAACGCAGTGATTGAGTGTTGTGAGAAGAAACAGGCGCCTGTAATTCTTGCAATTCATCCGGACGAATTGGAGTTTCAGGGAGATAGTTCTGTTGAGATGTGTAAGGATCTCGCTAATAAAAAAAAGGTTCCTGTAGCCATTCATTTAGATCATGGTGTTAATATGGAACAGGTAATGCGTGCCATAAGGTGTGGTTTCACTTCTGTAATAATTGATGCCTCCAGCCAGTCTTTTGAAGATAATATCAAAATCACAAAAGAGGTTATTAAGGCGGCACATCCACTTGGAATTTCTGTGGAAGCTGAGTTGGGAACAATTGGAGATGTAAAAGAAGATACAGGAAATAGAGAGATTGGATCAAAATAGATCGTATATACGAAACCGAAAGATGCAGTTAAATTTATAGAAGAAACGAAATGTGATACTCTTGCAATTGCAATCGGAACTGCACATGGAATATATCCGAAGAATTTTGAACCGCATTTAAAACTAGAGTTGCTAACTGAAATTAAAGAAAAAGTTTCTATTCCACTTGTTCTTCACGGAGGCTCTGCGAACCCAGATTCAGAAATTGCAGAAGCAGTAAAAAGAGGAGTTAATAAAATTAATATATCTTCTGATATCAAAGAAGCATTTTATCAGCAGATAAGAAAGACTCTTGCAGCTGATTCGGTTGTAAGAGAACCATTCGTTTTGTATAAAGAAAGTATCATAGAAATGAATAAAGTAATTATCCGGGAAATTGAATTATTTAACGATGACGATAAAATGAAATATTATAGGTTGTAGAGGAGGAGCTGTGGATATTAAAGAAATTTTAGATAATCGTATTATTTGTACAGGGCTAGAGGTGAAAGATAAGAAAGATGCATTGAAAAAGATGTCTAATATGTTAAAGAATGCGGGTTATATTGCCAATTTAAATTCTTTTTTAAAAGGCGTCTATTTGAGGGAATCGCAAGGATGTACAGGAATTGGTAATTATGTCGCAAACCCTCATGGGAAAAGTATGTCTGTCGTAAAACCTGGCATTGCAATGGCAGTGTTAAAAAATGAAATAAAGTGGGAGACGCTAGATGGTAATGGAGTAAAAGTTATCTTTCTGTTTGCAGTGGGTGAAAAAATAGAAGATGCACAAAACCATTAGAGGATGATTGCTCAGGTTGCAAGTAAATTAGGTGAAGATGAGTCGGTTCAGATATTGTTAAATGCAAAATCTGTGGAAGACATTAAATCAGTATTTTTGTCAGAATGAGGTAATAGAAATGAAAATTATTGGAGTGGCAGCTTGCACTGCCGGAATTGCACATACTTATATTGCTAAAGAAAAATTAATAAATGCTGCACAGAAAGCAGGACATGAAATTCATATCGAAACACAGGGAGTTATTGGTATAGAAGATGAATTAACTCCAGTGCAAATTGCAGAAGCTGATGTTGTGGTTTTTGCGATTGATATAGCGATTTGTGGAAAAGATCGTTTTAAAGGAAAAAGATCGTTGAAATACCAACTGAGGTAGTAGGTCATTCACCAAATAAATTAATTACAAAAATTGAAGAAATAGTAAAAGAAAATTAATAATTACGAAAGGGAGAGTTATTTATGAAAAAATTACGACTAAAAAAGCATATTATGACAGCAATATCCTATTTAATTCCATTTGTATGTACTGCAGGTATGTTAATGGTTATCGGTAATATTTTTGGTGGAACTACAGTGAGTGATTTTACAAAAAAAATAGCAATACCAGACTTAATTACAACATTAGGCGGGCAGGCATTGGTTTTTTTACCAGTAATTATTGCTACGGGGATTTCTTATTCTATTGCGGATAAAGCGGGAATCGCCCCAGGTACAATTTTGGGGATTCTGTGTAAACTAAATGGATATGGATTTCTTGGTGGACTAATAAGTGGATTTCTTGTAGGCTTTTTAACAATATACCTAATAAAAATGATTAAGGTACCGATATGGATTGCCGGGTTGCTGCCGCAGTTGATTCTTCCGTTGATTGGCTCTCTGGTTGTAGGTTTAATAATGCAATATATCATCGGGATTCCGATAATTATGATGACCAATGCAATTACCAATTTATTGATCAATTTGCAGGGATCAAAAGGTTCGCTTGTACTATTTGGGCTGGTAGTTGGAATTTTATCAGCTGTAGATTATGGTGGGCCAGTCAATAAGGTTGTATTTGTATTTGCCAGTGGAGTTATGTCAGAAGGAATAGGGGAACCAATTGCGATTCTGATAATGGCATCTATGATTGCGCCATTTGGATTAACTTTAGGATATTTATTATCCAAAGTAATCCACAGGGATATTTACTCAAAACAGGAAGTTGATAATTTGAAATCTGCTTTTATTATGGAATGTTGTCAGATAACAGAAGGACCTTATTCAATTATTTTAAACAATTTGGCTCGTATTACGATTTGTACAGCTGCCGGAGCCGGGGTAGCCGGTGCTATTGCCGCAGTATTACGTGTATCTTCAAAAGTACCAGCAGGAGGATTTTTTGCACTTCCGGGAATCAATTATCCAATTTACTAGCTATTCAGTTTATTAGTAGGTTCGCTTGTTTTTGCTCTTTTAATTCAGGTTTTAAAGAAAAAACCTCAGGATGAAACAGAAAAAGAGGAAAAGGAAATAGACCTGTCAGATTTTAAAATCAGCTGACGAAAAAACGAAGAAACAGCCCATCAAGATTCTCGACAATCTTAGAAGAATGGATTCTATTTCTAATAGGTAGATTTTATAACATATCGAGATTAAATCCCGCTTTGTATTCTAATATACGAAATATTCTAAATATTATATTAATTTCTTTACTATAATATTTTAGTGTGTTAATATCTATATATTGAATAAGCTATGCATAATACAGATATATGGATAAGGGGTAAAATATGAGTAAGAGTATTAGAACTGAAGCAGTTGATTCTTTGTTTCAAGCTATTCTCAGTTTAAAAGATTCAGAAGAGTGCTATCTTTTTTTTGAAGATGTTTGTACGGTAAATGAACTGTTGTCTTTATCACAAAGATTTGAAGTGGCAAAGATGCTGCGTGAACAAAGAACTTACTTAGAGATTGCCGAAAAAACCGGGGCTTCTACGGCAACAATAAGTAGGGTGAACCGTTCATTGAATTATGGAAACGATGGATATGATATGGTTTTTTCAAGATTAAGAGAAGAAAAATAAATATAATTGGTAAGCTGCGCAGATGTATCTCATGTAAACACGATGCGCCACTCGCAGCAAATAAGCCAAGGCGTATTTGAATGAGCCATCAGTAGTATTTAGTTCAAAAAACACCGCACTTGGTTTAGAAAGAATAAGCAGAACGAAAGTACTGCGCACTGGAAAAATCAAAAGATAAAAGCAAAAAACATAAAATTCCTTTACAATGATCAGGTAACTATAAATCAAACATTGTAAAGGAGTTTTTTTATGACAAAACAAGAGATACTCGAAA
>Ga0153997_1000179_pt1 | contig 18740 bp, 14 predicted proteins | sample TSNC081MetaG_FD_104750 | JGI IMG/M metagenome (GOLD analysis project Ga0153997, IMG submission 104750) | Attine ant fungus gardens microbial communities from North Carolina, USA - TSNC081 MetaG | ecosystem: Host-associated > Fungi > Mycelium > Unclassified | place: USA: North Carolina, Lumber...
ACTGTGTAATCTCTCTTCCTACTTCACACACATAATGAAATATTTTTTGCTCTAATTCCTTGAATGAAATCAGATTATCCTTTACAATAAGATCCATCACATAGTCTCCTTTGAATTAATCTCAGCAATTCATATCATAACGGAAAACTATGTGGTTGGGAAGTAGGGATTTTCTCCCTGCTTCCTTTTGGTTTGCATAACTATTTGCTTAGCATGCCCATTGACTGTGAATTATAACTAAAATTATATTCTAGAACGCTTTACCCTCCATTGACAATGTACTACACGTCACATTGTCAATGGAGGATAGCATTTTTGAGATATTTTATCTGATTGCCAAAATATCATTTACTCCATAATAAACTAATAGGACTCATGAAAATATCTGCTTTTTTGTGAAGATTTTGTGAAAATAAGTACTCTCCTCTTGACCATATGAATTATATATGTTATATTATTTATAGAACAAGTAGGGAGCTATTCTTTATGTAGTTCAAACTTTAAAGACTTGTATGTATATTAAAAAGAAATGGAGGAATGACTTATGATGATGCCAAGTGTTTTTAGAAAAAATATTTTTGATGAGATGATGGATTTTCCATATGGGGATGACTTCTTTGGACAATTTAGTCCAAAGTTTGGAAAACGAACGGTAGATATGATGAAGACCGATGTAAAAGAATCAGATAACCGTTACGAAGTGAATATTGATTTGCCCGGATTTAAGAAAGAAGATATTAATGCCCGCCTGGAAGATGGCTATTTGACCATCGATGCCACAAAAGATGTTGATAACGAAGAAAGTGATAAAGATGGAAAATATATTAGAAGGGAACGTTACCAGGGTCGTTGTTCAAGAAGCTTTTATGTAGGAAACAGCGTAACTCAAGAAGATGTGAAGGCAAAATTCGAAGACGGTATCCTGAAACTTGAAATTCCTAAGAAGCAACTAGATGAAGTAACGCAGCAGAATTACATTGCTATTGAAGGATAAGGTAAACTACTTTGTGGAGTTTTCATTTTAATTACTAAATAACTACCAGAAAATATAACGATACCAAAGTTCAGAAATAAAATTGAACTTTGGTATCTTATATTTATACTTCTATTATCCTTTTTTAACGTCAGACTGTCACTAGTGTAGCTACCAGCCCATATTGGAGCTTTAGTGTGTTGAATTCATTTGAAATGCAAGGAAGAAATTCCAAGAATTTCGAAGGCATTGCGGTTCCTATAACTAGGAATTCTGACGAAGACAGTTCGGATGAATTCAGCGCAACTTTCTCATTGCCAGCCCGCCACACTAAGTTTAATTTATTAAATAATATTTGTCATATTCAGTTGAATACTACCAAAAATCTTATGAATATAGAATTTGTTATAATGAAAAATTGTATTATATAATTGGCCTGCTTAAAGTAAACTGCCTATCTGTATAAATAAAGGTGCGAATACTAAAGATATAATTGTCATTAGTTTTATTAAAATATTAATTGACGGACCAGAAGTATCTTTAAATGGATCACCAACAGTATCTCCAACAACTGCAGCTTTATGACACTCACTACCCTTACCGCCAAGCGCTCCGCCTTCAATATATTTTTTTGCATTATCCCAGGCTCCACCTGAGTTGCTTAAGAAGATAGCAAGCAACACACCAGTAACTAAGGAACCGGCAAGCATTCCTCCTAACGCTTCAACGCCTAATAACAGTCCAATTACAAGTGGTGCTAAAACAGCAACAACACCCGGACGAATCATTTCTTTTAAGGCCGCCTTTGTAGAAATATCAACACAGGATGTATAATCAGGTTTTGCAGTTCCCTTCATAATTCCGGGAATTTCTCTAAATTGACGGCGAACCTCTTCAATCATTTTAAATGCTGCCTTGGAAACGGAATCCATTGTCCATGCTGAGAATAAGAATGGTAACATACCACCAACAAACAGACCAATGATAACTCTCATACTTAGTATATCTATATTTACAATATTAACAGCAGCCGCATAAGAAGCAAAAAGTGATAATGCTGTTAATGCTGCAGAACCGATGGCAAACCCCTTACCCATAGCTGCTGTTGTATTACCAACGGCATCTAATTTGTCTGTTATCTCACGAACGGAAGAATCAAGTCCTGCCATCTCTGCAATTCCACCTGCATTATCCGCAATTGGGCCGTATGCATCCACGGCAACCGTGATTCCTGTTGTGGATAGCATTCCAACTGCTGCTAAAGCAATACCATAGATTCCATTACCACCGCCCATAACACTATATGCTATAAAAATACCAACAGCAATAAATAAAATTGGGAAGCAAGTGGATTCCATACCTACGGAAATACCGCTGATAATTGTTGTTGCGGCTCCTGTTTTGGATTGGTCTGCAATTTTCTTAACATATTTGTATTTATCTGAAGTAAAAATCTCTGTTAAAGATCCAATGATAACTCCAACTATCAATCCAGCGATGACTGCAAATGCTGCTCTCATATTACCAAATATATAGTAACTTAGCACAAGAGCACCAATTACCGTAATTGCACTTGATACATAAGAACCCAGCTTAAGTGCCTTATGAGGATCACCCTTTTCGTCTCCTCTTACGAAGAAACAGGCAATGATAGAAGAAATGATTCCAATAGCAGATAAAATCAGCGGAAACCAGACTCCCTCTTCTCCAAAATAGATAACGCCCAATGTAATAGCGGATACAATTGCTCCTACATAAGATTCAAATAAATCGGCACCCATACCGGCAACATCACCTACGTTATCACCTACGTTATCTGCTATAACAGCCGGATTTCTAGGATCATCCTCCGGAATTCCGGACTCTACTTTACCAACTAAGTCAGCGCCAACATCAGCTGCTTTTGTATAGATACCACCACCAACACGGGCAAACAGAGCAATGGAAGATGCACCCAAGCTAAATCCGGATAAAATGTCTACTTCACCAGTTACCATGTATAATGCGGATGCGCCTAAAAGACCAAGTCCTACTACACACATTCCCATAACCGCTCCACCTCTAAAAGCGATTAAAAGAGCTCCGGTAATCCCTTTTGTTCTTGCCGCATTGGCTGTTCTTACATTGGCTTTGGTTGCTACATTCATTCCTATGTAGCCTGCCGCTACAGAAAATCCTGCTCCTACTAAGAAACTAACAGCAGTAAGCCAGTTACCAATTCCAACTCCAATTAGAACAAATAAGACTGCTACAAAAATTACGATAACTCTGTACTCCGCAAATAGAAAAGCTTTCGCACCTTCATGGATGGCACTTGCGATTTCTTTCATCTTATCGGTGCCTTGCTCGGCTTTACTAATCTGAGCTGCTAAATAGAATGAAAATATCAAAGCGAGGCATCCTGCGATGATTGATAGATATAATAACATTTTCATTTCTCCTTTATATTTATTTAGAAGATAAGTAAGAAGATCGTAAATATCTCCTCTTTTACTTCCACATTATTATACAATCTATAGCTATATTAGGCAAGATATTATTGTCATTATTTTAACGTAAAAGCTATGAGTCCTATTCAGATAAACAAAATACCCGGGCAATAGGGGCTTCCGCCTCTTTATAGACCGGCAGATACACATGGTATCCCTTCTCTTTTTTATCAAAGTCTAACTCCATTTTTGAATCCAGTAGTGTAATCTTTGCTATTCCGCCTTCATAAGGAATCCAGACCTGATTCAAAACCGGCTCATCTTCCTTCCCAAATATTTGCAAGGCATAGACAGTGCTGCCTTTTTTCGTAAATCCGATTCCATCCTTTTTATATGGTGCCACAACTCTGGTGCCGTAGATTGCTTCTCCAAAAACCTTCAGCCATTCCCCCATTCCCAGCAGTGTATGAAGCGCACCTCTGGGCAGTCTTCCATCTGGCTGTGGTCCTACATTGATGGCAAGGTTTCCGCCTTTCACAACAATATCAACCAGCAGCGCAATTACCTCTCTTGGCGATTTGTACGTATCCTCATAGGCAAACGAAAATGAGGTTCCAAGCGTTATACAGCTTTCCCAAGGAATTCCGAGGGGAGCATCGGGTACACATTGCTCCGGCGTCACATAGTTCTCGTAAGGACCTCCTACCGTCCTGTCTACACACAGCATCCCCGGCTGGAATTTGCGGATTTGCTCAATCACTTCTCCCAATCTGATATCCTGACCGCTTTGTGAGCATACCCAGCCGGCATCAAACCACATAACATCAATCGCTCCATACTGTGAGCCCAACTCCTTTATCTGGTTATGAGTGAACTCCACGAACCGTCCCCATTCTTCCGGATTTTCTTTTGGATCATAGGACGGACCTCTGTACTGGTAATTCCCTCTTGCATATTTATCGCTCCAATAGCTGTCTATATGCCAGTCAGCTTTTGAAAAATAGGCTGCAATACCCATCCCTTTCTTACGAAATGATTCAAATAAATGCGCACAGATATCTGCATAGCGATTGCTATGAAACGGACAATCCGGTGCAGTAACCTTATACTCCGAATACCTGGAATCCCACATACAGAATCCATCATGATGCTTCGTTGTAAATACAAGATAACGAATCCCGGCTTCTTTCGCTATATCCGCCCATTTTTCAGGTTCGAAGCGAATCGGATTAAATGTTTTATTCAGGTCAAAATATTGTTTCTTGAATTCTTCACCGGTAACCTCCCAGTCAATATCCGTCCTGGACCAGACCGCATCTGCATCACTGAGTACCCACGACTCTACACAGCCAATCTGAGAATACGGTCCCCAATGCATCATTAGTGCCAGTTTTTGGTCTTGAAACCATTCCAACTTTTGAAGTACCTTGGGATCTGTAGGCACTATATAGCTGTCTTTTCCACTATAATTATGTACGCCCTCCCGAATCATTTCTTCCTGCTTTTCTATTTCATCTATATTTTTTTTATTAAATATATCTGCATTTCCTTCAGATGATAATGACACTTCTGCATTAAGCGCCTCTAACTCTTCTTTTATTTCAGACATGCTATACCTCAGTTTTTCTGATTTCTCCATTCAGTGAACATTTTCCAATTGCTCTAAGCAATATCCTGGATGGATCTGCCTGATGATCCCAATAAAAAATGCCTCCATAACCTTCTTGTTTTACATATTCACATTTACAAGAAACAGATTCCTCATCATCATAACTTAGAAATGTAGAACCATCAAACAGAAATGGAGCTTTTGCTTCATCATCCCAATAGCGGATATAACCATTTTGACTCACATAATCCTCTACAAGTCGGGTATATCCCGGACCATAACCGCCGCCCTTTTCACTAATCTGAAGAAATCCATGATTTCTGTCCTGAATGTTCTCCCATTGCCGTGCGTAAAATGCTGCGCCCAACAGTAATTTTTCCTTTGGAATTCCCGCCTCATGAAACAGCCGGAGCGCCTGATCGGCACTATTTCTAAATATATCTCCAGTCGATGAATATAAAGCAGTATGATGACCGGTCAAGGCATGAAATCCACATTTCAAGTCATAGGTCATTACACATACATAATCAAGAATCTGTCCCAGTTTATCCGGCTCTATACTGTGAATATAATATAAATCCGCTCCGGCCGCAATAGAAACAATGCCACCACCAACTGCAGCCATTTCCTCCTGTGCAGCCTTGCAAAGTAAAGTAAAATTCTCCTTGTCTTCTTTTTTGCAATTCATTCCGTTTGAAGATACACAAGGATACTCCCAATCAAAATCAATGCCATCAAAACCGTCTTCGGTTATTAACTTTGCACATGCAGCTCCTACTTTTCCACGCAGCTCACTTGAACCACTACAGTCGGTAAATGCATCCGGTTCCTTTGGTACAATTGATAATATAATCTTAATCTGTGAATTCCAGCTTCGTATCGTTTCCATCTGGTTCCTTATCTCTCGTAAATGTTCTATCTCAATATCACCTTCCATTGTCAAATGACCAAAGGCAACATGTATATGTGTTAGAATTTCTACATCTGCCTTTGTTATAATATCATTCCTGCCAACGTATCCAAGGATTTTTTTCATAACAACCTCCGATTGTCTTTTTTAAGACATTATGTGTAATTTGAAGAGCCGGGTGTAGTGACTAGTACAATAGCAACCAGACACTACACTAGTCATTTTGCGTAACAACTTCTCCATGTCCCAGATTATAGGTGATTTCTCCCTCTAATTCTACTTTTAAAACTGTGGCAAATGAATGCAGCGTTATATTTTCCGCCCAAATCCAAAGCGTTCCCGGAATACCGCTCCATGGCAGGGAGCCTGTATATGTAAACTTAAGCTCCTCCTGTGTATAAAGAATACTCACTTTTTTCACCGGTGTTTTAATCCCTTTTACGCATAAGGCTTCCACTGGTTTATCATATAAAAAAAGATAAATTGTCTTTTTATCCTCAGACAGCGTACTTCCGCCTAAAAACTGGTTATAACTCAAACCTTTCCCTGTGTCATACACTGCTTCCTCATTGTCTTTCATCCAGGTTCCCAGATCCAAAAGTACCTTTTCCTGTCTTTCATCCAGTGTTCCATCTTCCTTCGGCCCCACATCCAGAAGCATATTTCCGCCCAGAGTCAGGCAGTCACAAAACATCCTGATAATCTGACCACTTGTTTTATAATCATTATCTGAAACCCGATACCCCCACGAATCATTTATCGTTGTACAAAATTCCCATACTCCTTCAGGTCCGAGGATCGGGATGCCCTGCTCCGGTGTCTCATAATCTCCATACCCCTGCATTCTTGAATTCAAGACTACTTCAGGGTTCAAAGAATGCAGATACTCTCTGAACCCCTGCATATTCCACTGCTTTGCACTGCGCTCCCAGTCACCGTCAAACCATAACAAATCAATGGTTCCATAGTTTGTCATAAGCTCTCCTAACTGGTGGTTATTTAACTCCAGAAATTCCTTCCATTTTTCCTGGTTCTCTTCGCCGCCTGCCGGTGAGCCATACATGTCCTGTAAACACTCTTTGGCCTTTAATCCCTCCGGATAGATACTGCGGTACCTTTCGTCTGACCAATCAATTAAAGAATAGTAGATACCCACCTTGAGTCCTGCATCCCGCATAGCCGCTGTATACTCTTTTACCAAATCTCTTCCGGCAGGTGTCTTTTTTACCACATTCAAATCACTGTAATTTGTATCAAACAGAGCAACACCATCGTGATGCTTTGCTGTCATAACTACATACTTAGCCCCCGCTTTTTGAAACAATTCGGCCCACTGCTTCGCATCAAAATGCGAAGCAGTAAATCCTACACACTGTTTCATATAATCTTCATAGCTTATGTCGCCGTTATGAAACGACCATGATTCGGACACATCTCCTACCGCATAGATTCCATAATGAATAAAGATACCCAGCTTTGCCTTCATAAACCATTCCTGCATCATAAGAATATTTTTCCTTTCACATGTCCTCGTATTATCAAAAAAACAGGGTGCGGCCGGGCCGTGCCCTAAGCATTTTTATTAATCTTTTATTGCTTCCTGACGCATCTCAATATATCTGGAAAGGTTTAACTTCTCTAACTGTTCAAGATAAGCATCCCACTCTGCTTCTATATCAGAAACTCCGCTAACCCATTCAGCTGTTTTCTGTTTAAGATAGTCTTCAATGGAAGTCTGTAATTCGGAGAATTCAGCTGAATCTTCAGTAGCTATCCAATAAGTAGGGATTGTATACTCTGTCAAGTATTCCTCATACAATGCATCAACTACCGGTTTTTCTTCATAAGGCGGATTCTCTTCATTCAGTCTGTATCCTGCCGGAATATATTTGGGAAGTGATTGTGGCCATAAGTTAGACCAAGAATATTTTTTCTGTTCTTCTTTAGATAAAGTAAGTGGATCGATTCTATCATAACCACCTTCATCATTCGGGAATATCAGTACATCAACAGGTCCATTATTAATCTGAAGTGAGTTCTTTAATTCAAATACGTTATCCCAATATCTTACAATTGCTTCCGGATCTTCTGCTGCATCTGTAACAACAAGCTGTGTTCTTAATGTGCTATTTCCATATGAATTTCTCAGCCATACCGGAGTATCACAATAATCACTGCTTAATACCGGAAGAGGCTCCCAGTTTGGTTTTGTACCAGCATCATAAGGCATAATATCGCCACTTCCGTACATGATACAAACTCCATATAAATCTTCTCCGCCTTTTGCGGTATAAGTAGCCAAATCCTGTGTGAAGATTTCCGGATCAATCAGTCCTTCTTCATAAAGACTATTTAAGAACTTAATACCTTCTTTGTATGCGTCTGTATTGGCACCGAATACAAGCTCTTCTCCTTCCATTGTAAATCCATAGTTACCTCTTGAACCTCCTACGGAAGAACCAAAATATCCACAAAGATACGTAAGTTTGTTAAGGTTATTAGGCTGGCATGTAAGCGGTATTTCATCATTAGGATCTCCATTGCCATTAGCGTCTTGCTCCTTAAATGCACGTAATACTTCTACAAGTTCATCTGTAGTAGTTGGCATCTCAAGATTAAGGTTCGCTAACCATTCGGTATTAATATAAGGATTGAAATCCACTGCCGGTGTCTCTGAAACATAAGGTATTGCATAAATATGTCCATCCGGTGCTGTCATTGTTTCGCGAACACCTTCTAAATCCAAAATCGCACTGATATTTGGCGCATACTCTTCAATATAATCTTCTAAAGGTATAAAGATTCCCATCTCCACACCGTATGTCAAGATATCTGAGTCCGAAAGAATCCATCCGCCAATAGCATCGGCATAGGTTCCTGAGTTAAGAGCAAGACCAAGTTGTTCCTTTGCTGTTTCATAAGGATAGAACTGCCAGTCAACCGTAATACCTGTTTGTTCTTCCAATACGCCTAACATATACAGGTCATCTGCCGTTTGACTTTCGTCTGCAAATACCGAGAATGAATACTCCCCATTTACAATTGGAAGACCGGTTTTGTTAATTACAGAGTCTGAGTCACTTGCCCCGGTGGTGTCATCCCCCTCGGTCCTATCGCCCGCTTCTGTTGTATCAGTAGTTTTGTCATCGCTGCTACTGCATCCAATTACTGCAACCAGCATGGTTGCTGCCAATAAAAAAGCTGTAATAAGATTTCTCTTCTTCATTAATACTTTCCTCCTTTTAACTTTTAGTTAGTTTTTATATCAATTCCTTCCGCCCCGGTTCCTTACTAAAGTTCTGCAAAACTTTATAAACTACTGCAAGAAGGAAAATGTATATCCTTTTGCTTAACCTTTTACAGAACCAATCATTACCCCTTTTACAAAATGCTTCTGTACAAATGGATACAGAATCATTACCGGAATACTGGATATAATGATTAGCGAATATTTCATAAGTTCTACCAGTTTTTTCTTTTCTAATAAAGCTGCTTGTGCCGCAGCAGTTGTCACTGACTGATTCAGTGCATTTGCATTCTGTATCAGGATAGAACGAAGTACAAGCTGTAGTGGATATTTTGTTTCCGTTTTCATATAAAGCAATGCTGAAAAATAGGAATTCCAATGACCTATTCCATAGTACAATACAAGAATGGCAAGGATTGCACTGGAAAGAGGTAATGCAATACTAAAGAAGAATCTGATCTGCCCGCACCCATCAATGGCTGCCGCTTCATATAACTCTTCCGATATATTTGATTTGAAAAATGTTCTTGCAACAATCATATTATAAACCGTTAATGCACCTGGAAGAATTAATGACCACATGGTATCTGTCAGATGCAAATAGTTGACTACCAGATATGTAGGTATCATACCTCCGCTTACAAACATGGTAATTATATAAAATATAGAAACTACCTTAGCACCAGAAAATTTTTCTCGTGAAAGCGCATATGATGTTGGCAAAGTCACGGCAAGATTAATTAAGGTTCCACATACCGTATATATAATGGAGTTTACAAACCCTCTCATTACTGAGCTTTCTTCAAATACTTCCTGATACCCCTTTAAGGTAATCCCAATCGGATACAATACTACCTTGCCAGCAGAAACTGCCTGTGGATCACTGATAGAGGATATAATTATAAAATAAAGCGGATAAGCAACAATCAGTAACAATATGGTGAGGACAATAAAGATTACTGAATCATATATTCTGTCGGTTGTTGATTGTTTTCTTTTTTTCTTTTTCACTTTTACAGTTCTATTAGACATCTTTATCCCCCCTTTTAGTACAGACTTGTTCCGGATAATTTATCCGATATTTTATTCACTACGATCAGCAGCACCGCATTGACCGCCGAATTGAACAGGCCTATGCCTGTCGAATAGGAAATATTCCCATCTATCAAACCAACCTGATAAGTATAAGTTGAAATAATCTCTGACACACCCTTATTCAGATCATTCTGTAAAAGGAATACTTTTTCAAATCCAACTGACATGATACTTCCGCAATTCAATATAAGTAATATCGTAGCCGTTGGCAGAATGCTTGGAAAATCTATGTACCTGACAATCTGAAACTTACTTGCTCCATCACAAATGGCTGCTTCATGTAACTCCGGACTTACACCGGCAAGTGCAGCAAAATATACAATTGAATTCCATCCCATCGTCTGCCACACACCTGACCATACATAGATATGCCGCCAGTAAGACTTTTCTGCCATGAAATTTATCGCTGTTCCGCCAAAATATGCTATCACTTTGTTGATAGCACCACTGGAAGGTGATAAAAACAGAATCAACATACCACACATTACAACCGTTGATATAAAGTTTGGCGCATAAGTAACCGTCTGAATAATCTTTCTATACTTCTTATGCTTAAAAGAATTAAGCATCAATGCTAATATAATCGCTATCGGAAAACCTGCAAGCAGAGAATAAGCACTGATAATTAAGGTATTTTTAATAACTGTTTCAAAATACGGTGAGTTAAAGAATCTGGTAAAATGCGTGAGTCCCACCCATCCACTTCCCCAAATTCCCAACTTTGGATTGTATTTTTTAAATGCAAGTTGAACACCATACATCGGAACATAACTGAATATAAAAGTGAGAATTACTCCCGGAAGTACAAACAACCAGAGAGACCAGTCCTTACGCAAAGACCCTATAATACCTTTTCTCTTCTTAGTTGTTACTGAAGCATTTTTTCCCTTCTTCACATAAACATCCTCCTTTTTTCCTTATTTACAACATTTGTTTAAATCGAGAGAACTTTAATGAACATGGCACCCCGCCTATGCACTTATCCAGTATACAAAACGTAAGCCAATCTTATCTCGATTTATACGTTATGTTAATATAATATTGGTTTTTATATGTTTTTGTCAAGCATTTTTTATACTTTCTTTAGGTATTAACTGATTTTATTATCTATTTTTCCTGTTTCTTAATAATTATTCCCGTTTTTGTTATCATTTTGATAATCTAGTTTTGGTTTTTGTGAAAAATTACCTCATTTTTCACAAAATACTCAGCCCTACATCTAGTGTATCATCCTCGAATTAACTTGTGTGACCTACACTAAAATAACTATATGTTTTGCCCAGGATAAATTTTCAGCCTGCACTAGAATCCTTTTTTGCATAGATAATACAAGCTTGTAACTCCGGCACCGGTGGCTCCCTTTGACTGATATGCAAACAGGGGCGGATCTACACTTGCAGTTCCACCAATATCCAGATGAATCCATGGTCTGTCTTCAACAAATCGCTTTAGAAACAATCCCGCCGTAATACTTCCGCTATAATTACCTCCTACATTCTTAACATCCGCAATAGTACTTTTAATCATCGTTTCATGTTCTCTATACCAGGGAAGTCTATGGTATCTTTCTCCGGAGGTTTCAAATGCTTTCTGGAATTTCTGATAAAACTCCTCATTTTGCGAAAGTGTTCCAGCCACCTGCCCACCAAGAGCGACCGCCACCGCACCTGTCAATGTGGCTATATCAACGATACGTTCTGTTTGTTCATTTTGAACCGCATAGCTTATCGCATCCGCAAGAATCAATCGCCCTTCTGCATCCGTATTCAGAACTTCAATAGTCTTCCCACTATAAGAAGTAATCACATCTCCAGGTATGTACGCATCCGGAGCAATTTTATTTTCACACATCGGAATCACAGCAACCACATTCTCCATAATCTCATTTTTAGCAAGCGCAAACACCGCTCCGGCCACTGCAGCTCCTCCAGCCATGTCTCCTTTGATACCTTCCATAGACCCTGCCGGTTTAATACAATAGCCTCCAGTATCACAAGTAACACCTTTTCCAACAAGTCCGGTTATAGGGCCTTCCTTTTTGGGAAGATAACGCATCACAAACAAATATGGCGGAAACGTACTTGAGCCTCCTACCATTAGCAGACCCGCCATCCCCATCTCTTCCAACTCGTCTTTCGAAAAAACCACAATTTCAATCGGTAACCCTTTCATAAACTCACTAATTTCCCGTACAAAATCACTTGGTCTAAGCATATTAGCCGGTTTATTTACCATATCCCTTGCAAGCATTACTCCCTGCAAAACAGAAATCATTTCCTGTACGACCTGTTCCTGTTCTTTGGTCCATCGCCCACCTGTCAAGGAAACCGTACACTCATACTTTTCTCTGGCCGGAAAGTGCTCAGGCTCATATTCTCCGAGAATCAGTCCTTCCACAATATCTCTCAGTGCCTCTTCCCCATAACCCTTCATCACCTGAGCAATATCGCAGGAAAACTCCTTTATTCGGTACTTTTTCATTTCCTTAACTGCCGCCGCATAAACCTCCTTAATCTGATTCCTCTCTTCAAACTCTTTCCCCATGCCGACCATAAACGTCGTTATCCCCTTACCGGAATCCACCACAAAATGGTTTTCCAAAAACTCCCCCTTAAATAAAGGATTCTTCACTTCTCCTTCACTAAAAAAATCGACATGATACTCCATTCGTTCTCCATACTTTATCTGCATCCTATCATCTCCTCATATTCTTCCTCTTTCATTATCCCCGCTCAATTCAAGAATGCTAAAGCGTTCTTGAATTTCTGCTCTCTTTGGTTTTGGAGCTTTCCGACATCTTTTCAAAAAGCAGACTCACCGCACCAACATGATACCCACTGGTTGCGCGTATTCCCTTTCCGTCTTCACTGCATACTATTGCAAGAGGATATTTATCCGCTTCCACTTCCATAACCCGTGCCAATTCACTTAAAGCGGTCCAGTCATCAGACGTGTACAATTGGTGGCCTTGTAATTGCCGAAACATTTTTTCCATTGTCCCACCGGTCTTCATTGGTTCTTTTGCTATTATGAATATTTGCTGCTTCAATTCCCTCACTTTATCTATACGTTCCAGCATCTCATACAAAATATGTTCACTAGGCTCTTTTCCTTCATCCAGCCAGATAAAAATCCCTTTTTTCTCATTGCATAACTCATTTATCCTCACTTTTTTTCCCTGTTTACAAATTACCACTTCCGGAAGTATCACTGCCTTTTCGATTTGCTTCTCAACCATACTATGCCTTTGAAGATGTACTTCCTTTCTTTCACCAACTGCAATTCTTACCAGATATTCACGCACCAACTGATTCCCATCCGCCGTTCGAAAGGTTGTGATGAAGCGCCAGAATCCAGCCTCTACATGCAGCTGCATTTGACCATCCTGTATTGGCATATGAGCAAGATCCTGCAGGCTCCATTTATCCTTTTGAAACTTAGAAAGGCTCCACAATGTCTGGTACTGCCAGTCTACATTTGGTTCAAACATAATGTGAAGAAGACTGTTTTCGTTCGCTCTTTTACAATTTACAAACTCTCCTTCTGTATAATACTGTGGTTCACCCGTCACGGGGTGCAGTCTGGATGCAATACCCAAACTTCTGCAAACGGCTGTAAATAAAATCTTCCTACTGACTTCATTTACTTTTCCATGTCGAATCGCTCCAACCGGTGAAATTCTGAGGGACCGATAATCGTCTTCCGCTGCTTCTTGCATTTTTATGCACACCTTGTTCCATATATGCACGGGCTCCCTGCGGAATAATCTTTTTTCTTCTTCTGTAAAGAACGACCGTATTTCTCTCCGATAGCAGCTTAGTTCCTCATACTCTATTCTTGGATTCAACACATACTTTAGCCAAATATCTTCAGCATACCTCTCTTTATACTCCATCCCATACACCAGATGTTCTTCCAGAATTTCTGCTTCCAAATCATACATATCTTTTTCGGTAAGTAACTTAAGCAACTCGAGCCGATATGGATTTTCATCTTTTTTCAAAAAAGTAATTACCTGTTCAAAGTTTCCTGCTGCATTTTTTAATAAAGTTTCTGCCTCTCTAAACTTTGCTGCTCTTTTCGCATCAAAATAGGAGGCTAACCGCTGTTGTCTGGATTCCTTCGCCAGTTCCAAACGCGATTCAACATTTTGAAGCAACACCTTCTGGGACGACTTATCTGAAATAGTACCTGCCGCCGGAGAAATAAATACATACTCCTGATATACCTCCCAAACAGGCAGTTCCATTATAATAGTCAAAGGTCCTTCTTTTTCCACTTTCATAATACTGTATCGATATTGCCTATCATATGCACAAGAGACACGCACGTCTCCTAACCCAAGACGAAACCGTACTATCCCATCTTCGTCCGTTTTAAGATTGGCTATGGGTTCGTAAGAGGAATAATTTAGTACCTCCAGTTGAATGGGCATATTTTTTAACACTTTCTGCTCTGCCATAACATGTAATTCAAGCAGTACAGTTTCTGCATAATGCTGTGTCACATTTACATATGTAATACAGCCTTCCCGGGATATTGCATCCGGACTTTTGGTCGTTCCAAAAACACTGGCATGTACCAACATGGCGCGGGAAGCCGGTACATCAAACCACCCTTGGTTCAAAAACGCTTCCGGCTCGCAAGCTCCAAGGTACTGCCATGTTCCATCACACCATACCTCCACCCATGCATGGTTGTCATCGCAATGTGACCAATATGGCGCATATACCTGTCTCGCTGCAATTCCCACACTCCGTAGAACCGTTACTGCAAATACAGACTCTTCCCCGCATCTGCCATAACCACTTTTATATACGGCGGCTGCATTGGCAGTCCTTTCATCCGCAAGATGATAGGAGGCACTCTTGGCACACCACATGTTTACCTCCATAATTGCTTCTGCCAGCTTCTTATTCTGAATGCTTTCATAGACCATATCATAAAACCATCTACGGCAATCTACTATTTTTTCATTATTAATTCTGTATGCTGCTACGTTTTCCAAGAAAATGTCTTCCGGAAGCTCCTGACACCATTTTACTTTCTGCCTTAAAAAATCCGCATGTTCCGCATACTTTTCTAATATCATGACCGATGTATCCGCCACATCACTAAACGGCATTCCTTTTTTATAATAAGCCAGAATCTTTTCTACCTCGTTTTGTTTTAGATTTGAAATTGCCACTTCATACCTGCCTTTCCCCTAGTGTCGCAACCAGTACTAATTAACATTTTGTTACTTTCTTTTCCTTTATTTACAATGCTATTATATCATTATTTTATACTTTTTCAACAATTTGTTTAACTTTTTAAACTTTATTTGTTTTATTCTGTCAACTCAAGTAATTTATCTAAACTTTTCCCACCATTTTGCTAATTTTTTCAATTTACTTATATTTTTGTTAACCTTCTTATTTTTTTCTTGTAATGCAAGTTCCTCTTTGCTATAATATTTATAATTATAATAACTTACAAATGTATATAAAGAATATTACTTCGAAAGTGAGGGTTAAGCAATGCAAAATAACAATGTTAGGTATCGTATACCAACGCCAAACATCGAATTTCATCCTCCCATCTATTACTGCCTGTCTAATACGAAACCATTTTGTCTGAATGGAAATATTGACAAGGATTTTTGGAGCGAGATTCCCTATACGGATGATTTCGTCGATATCTCCGGTCCCGGATTTGCTACACCACGTTATCGCACATGCGCTAAGATGTGCTGGGATAAAGAAAACCTATATATCGCAGCGCTTCTGGAGGGAGATGAAATCTGGGCTACTGTAACAGAGCGGGACGAGATTATTTTTGCTGATAATGATTTTGAAGTATTTATCGATCCCGATTCGGATACGCATCACTACTATGAGTTCGAAATGAATGCCTTGAACACCGTTTGGGATCTGCTGCTTACAAAACCCTACCGTAACCATGGTACACCGGTTAATTCCTGGGATATTAAGGGATTGCAGACTGCCGTTCATATTAATGGAAGATTAAATGAACCAGGTGAGTATAACCACAGCTGGTCTGTTGAGATTGTATTTCCTTTTACATCTTTCATGGAGGAATTTGGAAAAAAAAGTTGCCCTTCCGCAGGTGAATATTGGCGCATTAATTTTTCAAGAGTCCAATGGCAGGTAGATGTCATGAATGGTGCTTATAAAAAGAGACTGGCAGCGGATAAAAAATCACCTCTTCCTGAGGATAATTGGGTATGGTCGCCTACCGGAATTATAGATATTCATTATCCCGAGTTATGGGGATTCGTGTTTTTTGTTAACTCTGTCTGGGAGCAGCCGGCTATTCCGGAGATTGAAAAGCAAAAATGGATGTTACGTCAGCTATATTATCTTGAACACCGTAATTATGACAATTATGGGTGTTTTACGAAAGATGTAGATCTGCTAACCGCATTTCCAGTTACTATAGAAATTACCAGCCATTCCTTCGAGATATGGTGTCGTACTATAGATGACACCGGTATCCTTCTGATTCGGGAGGATGGTAGGATCACCTATTTACCAGATTAATAAGGAAGAATGATAAATGAAAAAAATAACATTGCAGGATATTGCAACTGCTTGCGCAGTATCAAGGGTTACCGTCTGGAAAGCGCTCAATAATCATTCGGGAGTTTCTCAAAATGTACGCACTAAAATCTTTGATACCGCTATAAATATGGGGTATCCATTAAATATTGAAGAATCTGGTATCGAATTGCCTCAAACCACTTCTACATATCGATTAAAAAACCGGAAGTCATATAGTATCGCAATTGTTGTTTCGCGTCCGGAAACCAGTATGTTTTGGGGAAGAATCATTTCCGGTATCTCAAATTTTCTAAAAAAGATGGATATTTATTTGAGCTGCCTCATACTACCAATTAGATACACAGAGAATGACGTGTTACCAGAAATCCTGACGAATGGTTCTATCCATGGAATCATTGTGATGAATATATACGAAGTACATTTGTTCAACACATTGAATGCGCTTCCAATGCCTAAGGTGTTTTTGGATTGTATACCGCATACGAATTTTAATACCATAAATGGCGATTTGTATTTAATCGAAGGACGCTCTACAATCGAGGCAATTGTCGAACATGTGATTTCTCAAGGGATAACAAAAATAGGATTTATCGGAGATATTAATTATGCCCAGACAAACTATGAGCGCTATCTGGGATATTGCGCAGCTATGAATGCACATAATATTTCCATTCTGGACGAGAACTGCCTGATCGAATCTTTTACTATAGATGCGCATCCGAATGGTATCAATAAGTTTTTGGAATCACGGAGAGTACTGCCTCAGATGATTGTCTGCGTAAGTGATTATATCGCCCAACTGGCAATACAGAAGCTTAATCTGATGGGGTACTGCGTGCCTGAAGATATTATGATTAGCGGCTTTGATGATGATTTTGAATTCAACTATGCGAAGAACCTAACTACCGTACAAACTGCTAATATGGGTGTTCGTCTTGCCAATCAGATATTATATCATCTGGAAAATCCAGACGCTGATTATGAACTTACTTATATTCGTTCTAAAGTAATCTTTCGTGCTTCAACAGGTAATATACCTGATACAGCACACACTAGTGCAACCCACATTAATTAACCATATGTTTCGCTTTTCGAAAACAGTAATCAGAGATTCCAGGGAACTTTCTAATTCTTAAGACCTTTTCAGGCTGTGGACATGAGACCATGCTCTTCGGGCTCATAGGAACGCTTAGCCTGTAGGTCTTTCGAATTAGAAAGTTCCCTGGAATCTCGTCCGTCTTCGAACGTCTATAGTGCTATGAATAGTAACCCTATTCTGCCTGCAAAACATTATAGAGCGAGTAGAAGTATCCCCTTTCCTCCATAAGCCGTTTAAAGTGCCCTTTTTCAATAACCTTTCCTTTACTCATAACAATAATCTCGTCATACTTTTTCATAACTTTTTCACTAAAACGATGGGTAACGATAATACTGGTAAGGTCACCTATATCTAAAATCGCATTTTCCACCATAAGAGCTGTTGCAGTATCCAAGGCCGCTGTTGCTTCATCCATGAGTAAAACAGGGGTTTCACGAATCAGACACCGGGCGATGGAAACTCTCTGCTTTTCACCACCGGAAAGATTTTTTCCACCTTCCCCACAAGAATAATGGTCGCCCTTTTCGGCGATTAATTCTGATAGACCGGAACGTTCTATGGCACTTTGCAGCTTTTTATCATCAAATGTACTAGTGTTAGTATATAAGAGTAGACACGAAAAGTTGAACAACCTATAATAACAGTGAAAGAGAAAAGGAGATGTTCAACATGGCTAAGAATCAAAAATCTTTCACACCGGAATTTAAACAGCAGCTTGTAGATTTATATAATGCTGGTGGAAAATCATACCCGGTACTGGAACGTGAATATGGCGTAGCAAGATCAACAATATCTAAATGGGTTAAGGATTTGAC
>Ga0153997_1000183_pt1 | contig 18690 bp, 15 predicted proteins | sample TSNC081MetaG_FD_104750 | JGI IMG/M metagenome (GOLD analysis project Ga0153997, IMG submission 104750) | Attine ant fungus gardens microbial communities from North Carolina, USA - TSNC081 MetaG | ecosystem: Host-associated > Fungi > Mycelium > Unclassified | place: USA: North Carolina, Lumber...
GGATCGATTGATTCAAAATTCAAAATCATTCAAAGAAAAAGTCTTATTTAACTATTACCAAGTGGCAAGAGGAATCATTAAAACGATGAAATATGCCCGATGCGGAATAGGTGGTTGGAAAAAGATACGCTCCAATGAGCCCGATCAGCAAATGACATTAAAACTGATCTCTTAAGACTAAGTTGCTTAATATATTTCAGCAGCCATTTTTATATGGCTTATTAATTGATCCATGCTTTACAAAACAGATGGAAAAGTTCAGCAGTAGAAGAAATATGAAGTTGAAATTCATATTAGTGCGGCTCTGCCGCACTAAATACGAAAACTCAAGGTTATTTTAATACCTCTGTAAATCATTAGTATCGTCTAATCAAGATGTCCTTCTGTTATCGTCATAATACTTTTGTTCGTTTTGTTTTTAAGTTTGACTTTTGCGAGACAAACTTGAAGTCTCTCCCCGGAATCTCGTCTTTTTTGTTATCGTAAGCTGAACCGTAACAAAAATACTACAAAATTAGCATAAATATTTGTAAAATATATAGAATAGTGGTATGATATGAAATAATAAAATGAAAAAAATGGTATTTAGTATATGAATGAGTGATGGAGGTATTATGAGAGAATTTGTGATAACTACGGATAATATGGCAGATCTTCCGGATGAGTATGTTGAACAGAATAACATAGGGTTACTTTCTTTGAGTTATTTGATGGAGGGAGTTACATATGATAAGTTTCATGATCTGCCTTATAAGGAATTTTATGATAAAATGAGAAAGGGATCAATGCCAATTACTTCTCAGATTAATCCGGAAGTGGCAAAGGGAACGTTTGGGGCGTATGTAGATGAAGGATATGATGTCTTACACATTGCATTTTCTTCGGGGCTCAGCGGGAGTTACAATAGTGCTAAAGTTGCGGCTTTGGAATTGGAAGAAGAGAATCCAGGTTGCAGAGTGGTTGTGATAGATTCTCTATTAGCTTCTTTAGGACAAGGTCTTATGGTGGATAAGATGGTTCAGATGAAGAAGGCTGGTAAGTCTTTAGACGAGTTAGCCAAGTGGGCCGCAGATAACATTTCTCATGTCTGCAGTTATTTTACGGTGGATGACTTGTTTCATCTTTTTAGAGGAGGAAGGGTCTCGAGAGCCACAGCTTTCATTGGCTCTATAGCCAATATAAAGCCAATTTTGTATATTGACAGAGAGGGAAAACTAATAAATATTGGTAAAATCCGCGGCAGAAAAAAATCTCTGGTCACCCTTGTGGATTATATGGAAAAGAAGATGGGGAGCTATAGAGATAAAAATGATACAATTTTTATCAGTCATGGCGATTGTATAGAGGATGCCGAGTATGTGAAGAAAATGATTAAAGAGCGTTTGGGGTTTGAGGTTTTTATTATTAGTCATGTTGGTCCTACTATTGGGTCACATTCCGGTCCTGGAACGTTAGCATTGTTTTTTATGGGTGAAGAAAAATAGTATTTGTTCAGACCATAGGTACTGCTTCATTACTGATGCTTATAGTAGAAGATAGCCAGTTGGGTACGGTCTCGAAGCTCAAGCTTCTCTAAGATTACGCTAATGTAATTACGTATGGTTCCTTCACTTAGAAAGCTTTTGGTGGAAATTTCCTTATTACTGAGACCTTCGGCAACCAAAGTAATGATCTCGACTTCTTTTTCACTCAGGCTATAAGCTCCAAGGTTAGCCTGTGTGGTGAGATTCATCATTTGTGGGATTTTCGAAATAATTTCATCACCAAATACTCTTTGGTTCATCTCAACCGCCTTAATGGCTGGAATGATACTGTCAAAGTTTTGTTTCAGCAAGTAACCCTTAGCACCGATTTTTAAGGCGTCAAGTATATATTCATTATCATCAAATGTAGTCAGGTATAGGATCTTTGCGAGAGGATCCTTTTCTAATATGATTTTTCCTGCATCGATTCCTGTTTTCTGCCCCATGCGGATATCCATAAGCATGAGATTCGGCTTGTGTCTGGAGTATAAGGCAACGGCCTCATCGGCACTATTTCCGACATCTGCAATCTGAAAATCCGGTTCTGCCTCCAGGATCGTTTTTAAAGCCATACACACTAATCTGTCATCGTCTACGATTACTATTTTCAATTTGTGTTCCTCCTTTTTGGTAATGAAATGAAGATAAGAAATCCCTTTTCTGTACTAATTGTAAGCGTACCATCTAAGGTAGCGATTCTGTTGGTCATGCTGGTTATTCCCATACCCACTTCTACTGGTGAACCAGGTCTTGCCGCTGCTGTTTTTGGGGTACCATTATCATGAATAATAACTTGGTAAAATCCAGGATGTTCGGTTAACATAATGCTGAGACTGGTTGCATTTGAATGCTTCATGACGTTGGATAAGGCTTCCTTTACAATATAGGCAATGGAGTATTTGGCCTTTACTCCAAAGTCATTCGTAATGTTATAGGAAAGGGTAGCGTTACAAAATGTAAAGTTATTTATCAGGCTTAACAGTGTTGCTTCCAAATCAATGGATTCTTCGTGGATGTTGTGAATGCTGTGTCTGATATTGTCCATCCCTTCCGATAAGGTATCTTTCAAAACAGTCAGATTTTCAGTTATGACTTCATCCTTTGAGATTGTGATAAGAGCACCTATCTGCAATATGGAACTGGAGAGGGTATGCCCTACATTATCGTGAATTTCTCTTGCAATTCTGTTTCGTTCATTCAGAGTTGCAAGATTCACTTCATAATCCTGCTTTTCCATAAGTTCTTTGTTTTTGGACTCTAATTTTGCGGAAATCTCTTCTGCTTCGTCCCGAAAGCGTGTATGTCTATAGTGGGCTGCACCAAGTTCAATTGCCTGCTTTTTCAAAATAATAGAGATTAATGCCAGTATGAAAATCAGAACCAACTGATACCCATTGATGACCCCATAATTTATTAAGAATGGGAGTGTGACCAAGCCAATAAGAAATTGAAATTCCTCTAAAAAGACATCATAACAAAACAAAGGAATAAAGAATAAACATGGAGTTATAAAAGCGGAAATCAAAAGGAAAACCAGAAAAATAAAAAAGCTGGTAACCTGTTTTGAAAAAAAGCTGCTTAAAGAACTTAGTATAATAGCTATAATAATGGGGATTAATAATCCCAGAAGTCCTAAATTACTAATAGCAAAGACACTGCAGCATAAAAATATTATTACTTTATTTAAAATATGATTCATATACGACTCCAATCTATTGAGAGCTATTTTCGAGAGGTAATTATTTAACCTTATCCAGTAGGTATTCAAAGCCGGACGAGATTCCATGCAGCGTTGTGCTTCATAAGGCGCAACAGGCTGGACGCTCCTATAAGACCCTTGAAAAGCAAGGTCTTAAGCCTGCGCTTGACAGTTGCAGTTAGCACAAGACTATGGTTATATAGTAATCCGCAAATGTATACTACAAAATAAACGGGATTGAAAGAAGCAATCTACCACATGATCTTTTCCCGGAAAAATGTAATTCTATCAAACTGATTATATCATAAAACGATCAACAAATAATATTCATTTTCAAATTTTACATATAACTTAAAATAAAATCAATAAAATACGTGTCTATTCAAATATAAACTATTACTAACTGCGACAATCAGAGATTTCAAGGAACATTCTAATTCTTAAGACCTTTTCAGGCTGCTCCCATGAGACCATGCCCTTTGGGCTCATGGGAGCGCTTAGCCTGTAGGTTAGCGGAAAGTCTCCCTCTCCTCCAAGGGTCGCGGAAAGTTAAAGAAGTAGAATGTTCCTTGAAATCTAGTCCGACTTAGAATACAAATGGATACAGCATAAATAATTCTTAGAAATAACACTGTACTTATTTTGTAATAATGGTTAAGATATCAATAAGTCTATTTTTTTATGACTAAGAAAGGGGAAATGGAAATGGTTATAAAAATAAAGAATTTGGTGAAACGGTATGGAGATTTAATTGCACTGGATCATCTTAATCTTGAAATAAATGAGGGTGAAATTTTTGGATTGTTGGGACCGGATGGTTCTGGGAAAAGTACGGCGATCCATTGTATGTTATCCTTACTAAAATATGATAAAGGCAGTGTTGAACTGTTTGGCAGAAATATGACACCTGCAGCTTATGATATTAAGAGGGATATCGGGGTGGTGATGCAGGGAGTAGCGGTATTTAATGAACTGACGGTTATTGAGAATATTGATTATTTTTGTGGCTTATATATACCGGATGAAGGCAGGAGGAATCAACTGGTTCGAGAAGCAGTTGATTTTTGTAATCTGGCAGAGTTTACACGCTATTATCCAAAAAAGTTGAGCGGTGGGTTGCTGAGGCGTTTAAATATAGCATGTGGAATTGCCCATAAGCCAAAGCTGATTATTATGGATGAACCTACAGTCTCAGTGGATCCACAAACTCGGAATTGTATTTTAGAAGGAGTACTGAAGTTGAATAAGGAGGGGGCTACGGTTCTATATACTTCCCACTACATGGAAGAGGTGGAGCTCATTTGTACCAGACTTGCCATTCTGGAGAAGGGAAAGATTGTTGCTTCCGGTACCAGTGATGAGCTGAAAGCGCTTATCGGTGCCGGAGAGAAGATACAGATTGAAGTATTTAATATGGATAGCAAGGTAATTGAGATACTAAAGGAAAATGTGAATATCAGTTATGTCAGCTATACAGGAAAATCGCTGGTTATTAAATCAAATAAGGGGAAGCATAATCTGGCGTATGCAATTGAGATTTTAGAGGAATATAAAGTGCCTTTCAGAAATATCACATCGACCCAGCCAACGTTAAATGATGTATTTCTGGAGATTACAGGGAAGGGGCTAAGGGATGATGTTTAAGCATCTATTTTCATATAGTTTAAAGCGGCAGATACGACAAAAGGATACCATGTTCTGGACCATGATATTTCCCATTATTCTGGCAACCCTTTTTAATATCACAACAGGAAATGCGGTAACGAAGGGGGCAGTTACTCAGATTCCTATTGCTCTTGTGATAGAAGAGGAAAATGAGAATTTTATGATGGCTATAGAAAGTATATCTATGATGAAGGGGCCGAAATCATCTGGTGACGAAAAAGAGGATGAGATCATATTTTTGACAACTCTGACGGATGATGAGACAGCAAAAGAAATGCTTTATAATGGAGAAATCGGGGGGTATTACATAGTATCAGCTTCTCCTGTGCTTGTTATAAATGAAAGCGGTAACAAGCAGGCTGTTATGAAATCTTTTTTAGATAGGTATGAACAGAAAGAAACTGCGTTGATTGATATATTAGATCAATGGTCGGGTGAAGCTGATTACTCCGACATTTTGAAAGAGAAGAGTGGGGAATATTTTATAGACTTACCCGTAACCAGGAATTCCATAAGTAGTATAGTAATGTACTATTACGTTTTGGTATCCATGGCGTGTATGTACAGTGTAATGCCGGGGATAAATCTGACAGCCAATATTTTGCCAAATCAGACACCTGTTGCTGCAAGAAATGGTTTGGGAGGGATTTCGAAGTTTAAGCTATTTTACACAGGCCTACTTTCCACTTTTGTTGTTCAGAATATAAATATTTTGGTTCTGCTGGCTTATGTTAAAATAGTATTAAGTGTTGATTTGGGAAATGAAATAGCATATACATTTCTAATATGTATGTTGGGAAATGTGATAGGTATTTGTCTAGGCGTCATTATAGGGGGCATAGTCAAAGGAAAGAAATCTACAAAATCATTATTGGGCATTGGAATTGTAATGCTTGGCAGTATGTTGGGCGGTATGATAAACTTAGATATTAAATACCTGATACAAAATGAATATCCGGTTATCGCTAAGATAAACCCTATAAATGCACTGATAGATTGTTTCTATTCACTCTATTATAATGGTAGTTCTTCAAAGCTTTCGCTTGCTCTATTTCGATTGTTTATATGGTGCGTAGGGATGTTTGTAATTATAGGTATTATGCTTAGGAGGAATCAGTATGAATATATTTAAGATATATAGCAAAATCGTTTCAAAAAATTATCTGACGATTAGCATTTATATTGGAATTGCTACTGTGATTGCTGTTGTAGCATATGGATTCCCCGAAGCGAAGAACGATGCGGAATTTTCAATGGAGAAGCCTAAGGTGACTGTTATAAATGAAGATGGGGATTTTGATATTATTCATGGATTCCAGCAAAGCCTGCAGCAATATGTTGAGGTGGTAACGTTGGATTATGATGTTAGTATAGAGGACGCACTTTTTTATAGGGAGGTAGATTATGTAATTAAAATACCAGTGGGGTTCTCGGAGGATATATATGCAGGAATACAAGGAAAACTGGAGCGCCTGGAGGGACAGGATGTCTCATCTTATAGTGGTGTCTATTTAGACAATGTTGTAAGTAATTACTTTGATATCTGGCTGGCCTATGAGAAATTATTCCCCGAATTACCGAAGGAGGAGATTTTAATCTATGTAATGAGTGACCTGCGTAAAGAGGCGGAGGTGATTATGTTATCCAGCCGAAGTGATAGGGGTGTGCAAAAGAGAATGAGCGGACTTTTTAATATGTTATCTTATGCATGTCTGACGGGTGTTATAGTAAGTGTAGGTGTTACCATGGGGGCTTTTTCAAAGAAAGAAATTAAATGGAAGCTATTATATGCGCCTGTTAATAAGCTGTCTTTTTATAGCCAGATGATTATTGCAAGTTTGGGACTATCCACGAATATATGGGGAATCGGTGTGATAGTTAGTTTTGCTGTGTTTAGAAGGAATATGTTAAGCAATCTGGGACTGTTTCTAATTGGAAACTATTATATATTTTCACTTTGCAGTTTAAGCATAGCATTTTTAGTGTTTCATCTGCTTGAAGAGAGGTTATTGATTATTGGAGCCGCTAATTTTATTGCGGTTGGAATGAGTTTTTTGGGTGGTGTAATGGTACCTCAGGATATGTTTAATAACCAGGCAATAGCGATTGGGAACTTTGTACCTGTGTATTGGTATGTAAAAGCCAATAATATAGCCAGAGATGCGGCTGAAATTACAGTGGCTACGTTAAAAGAGGTTTCCTATCCGGTGCTGATGCAGGTGGGATTTACGGCTGCTGCCTTATCAGTAGCACTGGTAATTGCAAAGCAAAAAGTGATGGAAGAGAACGAGTGATAACAGCTTGATACTAGTGTACTGCCTGGTTGATTTGCGTATAATTTTGTGCATTATTGGAAAACTAAGGAAAAGGTATTGTGCAAGTGATGAGACGGATGTTGTGTATTCGTTTTGAGCTGGCAAGCTTGGTTGAAAATAAGAACAGGAGGAACCGGATGGGTATGCATATTAGTGCTTCTTTAGAGGAGAATATAAAGAATTTTAATGATATATTATCAGTTAAGAAGAATTTTGATGTGATTTATCGCGGGATGCGCATAGGGGGCAAAGAAGCCTGCATGTATTTTATTGATGGATTTACAAAAGATGAGGTTATGGAGAAACTCATGGAGTTTTTTTATTCTATAGACGAGGAGGAGACTCCGGAAAATGCACATGAGTTGATTCATAGATTTGTCCCATATATTGAAGTGGATTTGCTAAAGGAATCAGAAAAAATTGTGACAACGGTTTTATCGGGTACTTTATGTTTGTTTGTAGATGGATATGATCAGTGTATTGCACTGGATTGCCGAACATATCCGGCAAGGGCAGTGGATGAGCCGGCAAAGGACAAGGTATTACGCGGATCGAGAGATGGCTTTGTAGAGACAGTGGTATTTAATACGGCTTTGATTCGGCGCAGGATAAGGGATCCTAAGTTATCAATGGAAATGTTTAGCGTTGGGATCAGCTCAAAAGCAGACATTGTGCTTTGTTATATGGATGGCAGGGTTGATTATAAATGTCTGGATGTAGTGAGGAAGAAGCTTGAGAGTATTCAGGTAGACTCGCTTACAATGAATCAGGAAAGTCTGGCGGAATGTTTATATCCGAATAAGTGGTATAATCCGTTTCCGAAGTTTAAGTTTACAGAAAGACCAGATGCGGCGGCAGCTTGCGTATTAGAAGGGAAAATTGCAGTTATTATTGATAACTCTGCAGCGGCGATGATTTTGCCAACTACTTTTTTCGATGTGATGGATCAGGCGGATGATTATTATTTTCCGCCGATAACGGGGACTTATTTGAGGTTTAGTCGATTTATTATTACGTTGATGACTGTTTTGCTTACTCCTTTATGGCTGCTCCTTATGATGAATCCACAGTGGATTCCGGATGGTTTAGAATTTATTAGAGTAAAAGAGGTAGTGAATGTTCCATTGATTTTTCAGTTACTGATTTTGGAGTTTGCAATAGATGGAATGCGGCTGGCGGCGATTAATACACCAAATATGCTGACCACTCCCCTTAGTGTGGCGGCAGGACTTGTTTTGGGGGAATTCAGTGTGAAATCGGGGTGGTTTAATTCGGAGACTATGCTATATATGGCGTTTGTTCTGCTGGCAAATTATACACAGGCGAATTTGGAACTGGGGTATGCGCTTAAGTTTATGAGGGTTATTATTCTTATTTTAACGGCAGTTTTAAATATATATGGATTCCTATTAGGTATTTTGATTACATTTGGAGCGGTTGTGTTCAATAAAACTGTAGCAGGTAATGGATATTTATATCCTTTATTGCCGTTTAGTGGTAAGGAGCTAAAGAAGATTATTTTCCGCAATAAGGTTAAGACCGATGAAGGGAGTCAGAATTAGAGTGTACTGACTAGCTTATATTTGGGCTTTTGCATATTGAATTATTTCAAAATCCTATTTTTCTATAAAAATATTTGAATTTCAATGCTCTCTTCAAATAATTAGATATAAGTGGAATAAAAGAAGCATGAATACGTATACTAATGCAGAAAATTGATTTTATGAAAGAAGGATTAAGGGAGAAAAGATAATCCGAAGCAATGTGCCGGTCACTGCTGGTCAAGTATAAGGAGAAGAAGAGATGAGTAATCATGAAATAGCAGCAGATGTTATAAAATTAGTTGGCGGAATAGGAAATGTCAACAGTGTTGTTCACTGTGCTACACGCCTGCGATTCAAATTGAAGGATGAATCTGTCGCAAAAACAGAGGAACTAAAGAATCACAAGGGGATAATCCAAGTGGTTCAAAGCGGAGGTCAATATCAGGTTGTTATCGGAAACCATGTTAGTGAGGTTTATAAGGAATTGGTAAGTATCGCTGGATTAGGAGGAAAAACAAGTACGGATGATGAGCCTAAAGAAAAACAAGGCATAGTAAATACGTTTATTGATGTTATTTCTTCCATTTTCACACCATTCTTAGGAATTCTTGCCGGTACTGGTGTAATGAAAGGGCTGCTTAGTGTTGCTGCTTTTTTGGAATGGATTTCAAGGACATCAGGTACTTATCAAATTTTAAATGCTATAGCGGATGGATTTTTAAACTTTTTACCAATTGCATTAGCATTTAGTGCGGCAAAAAAATTCAAGGCAAACCAATATTTAGCAGCAGCATTGGCAATGGCTTTGGTTCACCCGAACCTTGCAGCTTTTGTTGCTATAAGTGATTTAGACTTCTTTGGAATTCCCGTTATCTTTGGTAATGGATATGCGTCAACCGTAATTCCGGTTATTCTTGCTGTTTATATACAAAGTTATATAGAGCGCTTTATCCGCAAAATTGTGCCTCGTGCAATAAGCATTTTTGCGATTACATTGTTAACGTTATTAATTATGGCTCCCTTGACTTTCATTGTCATTGGACCGTTAGGATTAATTATTGGTTCTGTTCTGGGAAGTGCGGTCACAGTCATTTACAGTTTCAGTCCAATACTTGCGGGTATGCTTGTCGGTGGTTTCTGGCAGGTATTGGTGATTTTTGGTATGCACTGGGGGCTTGTGCCAATTGCACTAAACAATCTGACATTAAATGGCTTCGATACACTGTTACCCATGGCTGTGGCTGCTGTTATTGCTCAGGCCGGCGCCTCCTTTGCCGTCTTCCTAAAGGCAAAAGATGTGAAATTGAAAAGCTTGGCAAGCTCGGGCGTACTGACGTCTGTTTTTGGTATTACAGAACCGACGGTATATGGTGTCACATTGCCCCTAAAAAGGCCGTTCATCGCCGGTTGTATCAGCGGTGCAATTGGTGGTGGATTAATTGCTTTCTTCGATGTTAAAACCTTTGCGTTTAGTGCGAGTATTTTCATTATTCCTAACTTCATTAGTACCATAACAGGAGTAGAATCAAATGTGGTAGCAGGTGCGATTGTACTCCTTATCACTTTTATCATTGGGGCTGTTTTAACTTTTGTCATAGGTTTCAATGAAAAGAAAGAAGATACCGCATTAGAAGAAGCAGCTCAGAAAGAAAATCCCACAGTAGTACAGGCGGTTACAGAAGCTGCTACAGCAAGTATTGCAGAAAACGCAGTGAAAAGAGAAACAATTGGCAGCCCATTAACTGGTAAAGTTGTTGCACTTCAGGATGTTGCTGATGCTGTATTTTCTTCCGAAGCTTTAGGGAAAGGAGTTGCGGTTGAACCGACTGTAGGCGAATTACATGCACCGGCTAATGGGGAAATTACAACGATTTTTCCAACCGGACACGCTGTCGGTATAACGACTGAGACTGGTATTGAGGTATTAATGCATATTGGGATGGACACCGTTGAAATGGGCGGGAAAGGGTTTACGGCTCATGTGAAGCAGGGGGATAAAGTGAATAAAGGTGATTTATTGGTGGAATTTCATATTGAGACAATTAAGGAAGCCGGTAAACCTATTGTCACACCGGTAGTAATTACAAATACAGGAAATTTTAAAGATATACTTCCTTTGAATCATGCAGAGGTAACAATAGGTGACGATTTCTTGACGATTGATATGCAATAAAACCAAAAGGAGCTTTCCGGAAAACGTAATTCTAGACATCCCCAAATATAGAAACTGAGTATAATGGCTTGCGGAGGTATTTTTTCGATTGCAGGAACATTTGCTAATGCAGGATCTTTGATATTAATTTTTAAAAGTATAAGAGTAAAATTATGTTTGTGAAAATAACCTGAAACCGGTTTAGAAGTGTAAAATATCCGATTGTTGTTGTGTATTGAAATTTGTTTAAACTATTTTTAGTGAATTAAAGTATTTTTTATTGTATAAATAAGCAGAAGAGTCAGGCTTTATTTGCCCGGCTTTTTCATTATAGAATTCAGCCTTTTTAATATCACCCAGATGATTATAGCAGACGCAGAGTTGCATAAATGGAAGGTATCCATAGGTATCAGGAAGAATAAAACCTCCTGATTCATATTTTGGTATTCTGGTACTTGCTAATGTATACCAAAAGACTGCTTTCACAAATTCATTTTTATTGAAAAAATGAGCTCCAATTTCACAGCAAAGTTCAGCACGCGGTACATCGTACTGCAGGCTCTTTAGCAAAGCTTCAAGTACTTTGTGATTAAGATTAAGATTACTGTAACATTCAGATAGTAATTTGCAGCCTTCAATGACATTTTCAATCCACCCGAGTCCGGAATCAATAAAAGTGGTCAAAATAGCAATCGCCTCCTCATATCTGGCATGATAGTATAACTCTCTGGCATAGTAAAATTGCTGTCTTGGATCCAAAAACATTTTTTTTTCAATCATGCGTTCAAATATATTCAAATTTCTATCCGGATCGGTTGGGTGAAGTTTACGATGTGCAATAGATATACTAGAATGTAAAATAGTACCGCTTAAATTTATCACTTCATGGATTGGGCTGTTCCACTTATATCCCATCTTATTTTTAATGATTCTTTCCCTATAATAAGAAAATGTAGGCTTCCCATTTTGATCAAATGCTGTATTGTACTTTAACATCACGATGTCCGTTGTTTTATCCAGACTGTCCTTTAATTCTAAAAATTCTTTGGCATCACTCTCCAGAATAATATCATCTGCATCCAGCCACATACAATATTCCATGGTTGCTTTTGAAAAGGAAAAATTTCTGGCAGCCGAAAAATCATCTATCCATTCAAAGTCATATACCAAATTCGTATAAGATTTCGCAATATCCTTGGTGGTATCGGTAGAGCCGGTATCGACAATGATAATTTCATCAACCAAATCCTTGGCACTATCCAGACATCTCGCAAGTACATCTTCCTCATTCTTAACAATCATACATAAACTAATAGAAATCATAAAACTCCTTTCTGTCTGCCTGACTAATGATTATGTTTTTTAACAGGCATATAAATTGAGATATCTTCCCTTATATAGACACATAATATAATATGATTTGTTAACGAAAGTGCTACCCATTACTTTGGAGGATAAAAAGTGTTGCTGTAACATAGAATTCATCTATGAACAGCAACACTACTTATATATTACATCTTTAGTTCTTTAAACTCTTATTCTCTAAATTCAAAAAAATTCTTGACCGGAACATCTAAGGCCTCAGCAATGTCGAATAACGTTTCCAAAGAGATGCTGGTTGGCATATTAGGAGCTTCAATATTGCTTATATGAGTTCTGCTCAAATCTATTTGCTCAGACAATTTTTCCTGAGTCAGCCCTCTGAGTTTCCTGTAATAAGCGATATTCAACCCAAGCTGTCTGTATTGGCTCTCACGTTTGGTAGTCATTTTATTCCTCCTTTACTATTTAGAAAATATTTAATAACTATACAGTCCTATCGTTTGACAATTGCATAGTCTAACACTTTAGTTAAATATCTTCTTTATATATGCATTTTCTGCAATTACTTAATCGTTTATAAAGAACTACTGCAAGCATAAACAATATATATATATGTAATAATATCATAAAATACTGCATTGTCAAACTTGAATAAGATAATGCAAAAAAAATGTAACCGTTCAGCCTTATGTATTCGAAAACGGACGAGATTTCATGGAACATTCCACTTCGTAAGACCTTTTCAAGCTGTTCCCATGAGACCACTCTCTCCCAACTCATGGGAACGCCCCGCTTGTAGGTCTTACGAAGTGGAATGTTCCATGAAATCTCCTGTTACTGCGAGCCAGAACAATTTAAGCAGTGAATCGTAACTAAGAAATCATTACAGTTCAACTTTAGCCGTTGCGGCAAACAGAGATTTGAAGGAGCGTTCAGAATTTGCAAGACGCTTTCAGGCTAAGGCTGAACTGTTACAAAAAAACAGGAATGTCCACACATTTAAGAGATACAAATAAGTCTAAAACAAAAAATGAGCCAATTCGCAAGAAAAGGCTCTAAACATTTCTATTTACTAATATTTTTTTTAATAAGAGATTTTTTGAACTCCACAAAATCTAAAACCTCATGTCTTACTGGAAGAGGGAGAACTCTCATATTCTGTATTAATGTAGCTTCACTTTGGTTAAGTGCCATCATATAATTTTGAATGTTACCCTTAACAGTTCTATAATTTGGAGAATCTTCAGCAATAGTCTCAATCGCATTTGAGCAAATCAAATCATCTGCAGTTACTTGATAAAAATTAGCGAGTTCAATAATTATTTCAAGAGATGGAGTTCGTTTGCCAGTTTCGTAATGGTTATAAGTCTGACGCTCAATATTTAGGTGTGTGCTTACGTCAACTTGTTTATAGCCATATAACATACGTAGATTACGTAAGTTGTAAGATAATCCAACTCTAGACATAGAACCTTTTTCCTTTCAATTAAATATACTTTAAATTAGTATATCAATTTATTAAAAAAATATCTCAAAAGGCGACAAAAAGTTACATAATAATATGAAAAAACTACAAAATGTATAAAAAATGACTATAATAAGATGCAAAAGTCTAGTAAAGGAGATATAATTCAGTAATAGCGTATTAAAAATAGATTTCGTGTGGCGCATGGGAGCAGTGTATTTCATGCGAATCATCAACAAAGAGAAAAAAGAGAATTAGGAAGTACTTGCAGTCAAGCTGACAAATTTAGTGAAATGCAACAAATTGATGCATTATCAATTGCAGCAACCAGAGATTTCATGGGGAGAGTGCTGGCCTTTGGGAAAAAATTGCCTCGTTGGGAGGCAAATTGCAGCGTGTAAATGGGTAGGTGGCTCACCGAAGTGCCCAGCTGTATGGGTACACAAAGGCCAGCACTCTCCTCATGAAATCTCGTCCGTCTAAGAACACCTAATATAGACCTCCTTCAGCATAAAAGGGTCAGTAATCGATTATAAGATAAATCCACTACTTAAAGTACTATTTTGATAAGCGGGCAGAGTCGTTACCTCTTCACCAAACCAATGAGGCGGAGTAAATGCTTTGGCCTCTTCTTCAGAATTAAATTCTACTTCGGCCATGAGTAAAGTTTCATAAGGTCTGTCAAATGCATCTAATTCAATGGTTAAATTATCTTCAAGAGGAAGCAGATATCTTATCTTTCTTATTATAATACCATCGACCTTACTTTTTAAATGTTGATAGGCGTCTTTCGAAAGCGGCAGGTTTACTTCCTCTCTCATAAGAAATCCTTTTGATTTATAAGTGAGAAAATATTCATCGTTTTGGCGCCTGATTCTGACGACAGGGTCAGTGCAGAGATATCCTTGTTCGATCATATGAAAATCATAGGATTTAATGTCTGCAGGAAGTTCATTAATTAAAAATTTTCTTTCTATTTCCATGAAAACTCCTTTCTTCCAAGCAAAATGGCTTTCATGAGCCGTTCTCTTGGCGACATGGGGATTGGGGGGATGAAAATGTATTTTCTATTAAATTTTTATTAATAATCCAATTCTTGCATTACTTATTTCGCAATTTAAAGTATAATAATAGAAAGGCATATAATGTCAGGAACTGGTTTAAACATATTTCATAATAATATATAAAAGGAAGATTGTAAATATATAACGGTTATAAAAGGAAAGTGGAAGTTCATGAATCTTTACGATTCATTGTGCCAAATCAGCCAGATAGGAGTTTTTACTATGAAAGTATGTGTTTTTTTTGCAGAAGGTTTTGAGGAGATTGAAGCAATAACTGTAGTAGATTTATTAAGAAGAGCTGAAGTCGAGGTACTCACTGTGTCCATAACGGACAGTTTAAAAGTGGTCGGTGTTCATGGCATCCCGGTTTTGGCAGATATCATCTTTGAAAAGGTTGATTTTTCACAGGTTGGTATGCTTGTTCTACCGGGCGGAATTCCCGGTACTCCGAATTTGGCAAAGCATTTTGGATTGATTGATAAAATTTTGAAGTATAATAAGGCGAAGAAAGAGATCGCTGCTATCTGCGCAGCTCCCACAATATTGGGTGTGATGGGGCTGCTGGAAGGAAAGAGAGCAGTATGTTACCCTGGTAAAGAGGATCAGCTAAAAAATGCAATCGTCACAAATAACATGGTAGAAAGTGATGAGAATATTACTACAAGTAGAGGCGTTGGCACAGCAATACCATTTTCCCTTAGATTGATAGAACGATTAAAAGATAAAAAAACTGCACAAGCAATCAAAGAGGCAATTGTGTATGGGGAAGAATGTAAATAACTAGGATAAACTAGTGCACAAAAAGACTGGTATTTTTAAATTCCTTGTGCTATACTATTAAAATGACTCAAAGTATGCATAAAAGGTCCTTTTTGAGCAACCATTCAGCGGCCAATAGTCGTCATACTTCTGATATATTTAAGGAGGAAGAAAGATAACATGAGTTTACAAGTTGAAAAATTAGAAAAGAACATGGCGAAACTTACAATTGAAGTATCTCCGGAAGAATTAGAAAAAGCAATTCAAGGTGCTTACCAAAAAAATAGAGGTAAAATTAACATGCCTGGATTCAGAAAAGGGAAAGCACCTCGCATAATGATAGAAAAAATGTATGGAGCAGAGATCTTTTATGAAGATGCAGCCAATGCGATTATTCCGGAGGCATACGGTCGCGAACTTGATGAATGTGACCTGGAAATCGTATCACAGCCACAAATCGATGTGACACAATTAGAAAAAGGTAAACCATTTATCTTTACAGCGGAAGTAGCTTTAAAACCATCGGTAACACTTGGTGAATACAAAGGGATTACCATAGAAAAAGTGGATACAGAAGTAACAGAAGAAGAAATAGATGCCGAGGTAAACAAAGAATTAGAAAAGAATGCGAGAACAATTACGGTAGAAGACAGAGCCGTATTGGATGGTGATATATTAACAATAGATTTTACAGGCTCTGTAGACGGAGAACCATTTGAGGGTGGTCAGGCAGAGGATTACGGTCTGACAATAGGTTCCCATTCTTTCATAGACAACTTCGAAGAGCAATTAATCGGTGCATCAATTGGCGAAGAGATGGATGTTAACGTTACATTCCCAGAAGATTATCAGGCTGCTGAATTAGCAGGAAAACCAGCTCTTTTCAGAGTAACAGTAAAGGGCATTAAAGTAAAAGAACTACCTGAGGCAGACGATGATTTTGCAAAGGATATATCAGAGTTCGATACAATCTCAGAATATAGAGATGATATAAAAGCGAGATTAGCAGTCACAAAGGAGAATGATGCAAAAGCCGCAAAAGAAGATGCGGTTATAACAAAGATTATCGAAGGCTCTGAAATGGAAATTCCGGATCCAATGCTTGATATGCAAGCCAGACAATTATCAGATAACTTTTCCAGAAGAATTCAATCACAGGGTCTTACAATTGAGCAGTATTACCAATTTACCGGGATGACATCTGAAAAACTGTTAGAGCAGATGAGACCACAGGCACTTAAGACGATTCAGAGCAGTTTGGTATTAGAAGCAATTGCTCATGCAGAAGCAATTGAAATAACAGAAGAAAGACTGGATGAAGAAGTTGTAAAGATGGCTGAAATGTATAAAATGGAAGTAGAAAAATTAGTTGAGATAATGGGTGAAAACGAAAAAGATCAGATTAAAAATGATTTGAAAATTCAGGAAGCTGTTAAGCTAGTCACAGATTTAGCAGTAGAAGAATAAGGTAACCCTTTTTATGAACGAAGGGATTGCTACAAAATAAACCAGACAATTACAAAATATCCTTGCCAACTTGTCCGGTTTATTTAGGAACAATCCCTAAGACAGGAGGAATTTAATGAGTTTAGTACCTTATGTCATTGAACAAACAAGTAGGGGTGAAAGATCCTATGATATTTATTCAAGACTATTAAAAGATAGAATTATATTTTTAGGTGAAGAAGTAAACGATGTGAGTGCCAATCTAATTGTTGCTCAGTTACTCTTCCTGGAATCAGAAGATCCAGCAAAGGATATTCGATTATACATTAATAGTCCTGGTGGTTCCGTAAGCGCAGGATGGGCTATTTACGATACAATGCATTACATCAAAAGTGATGTATCTACGGTTTGCATAGGTATGGCTGCAAGTATGGGTGCTTTCTTACTGGCAGGCGGAACAAAAGGTAAGAGATTTGGACTTTCTAATTCAGAGATTATGATTCACCAGCCTTCTGGCGGCGCACAGGGTCAGGCATCAGATATTAAAATAGTTGCTGACAGAATCCAGGATACAAAGAGAAAATTAAATGAACATTTAGCAAGGAATACCGGTCAGCCGCTGGAAGTAATTAAGCGTGATACGGAAAGAGATCATTATATGAGTGCTGAGCAAGCAAAGGAATATGGACTGATTGATCAAGTATTTCAAAGCCGATAACGATTGAGATACGGATGATAAACTCCTACTATAGATAACTATCTGCTAATAAGATATTGTTCAGAAGTTCATAAGTAGGAGTTTTTTCTTGCATTATGGGTAAGCTTATGATATAAAGCAATTGCTGCCCCGTAGGTGCATGCAAGCGTAAAGGTCTGACGATAAATAAACCGTATTATTTTGGTGATGATATTTTGTGTCAGACAGGGAAGGAAAGGATGCATACACTGGGGTAAGGTTTTCACTGACGAATACGGCACAAAATACAACACCAAAGTGGTACAGCTTATTTATCGGCAGACTGATAGTTATATACAAAGAGAGGTGAGATTATGGCAGGGAAAATAAGTGATTTTAAGGTCAGATGTTCTTTTTGTAATAAAACGGAAGATCAAGTACGGAAAATCATTTCTGGTCCGGATGTATTTATATGTGACCAGTGCATAGAGATATGTTCAGAGATAATTGAAGAAGAATTTGGTGACTATGGTACAGGCATATCGGAAGACATTAATTTATTAAAACCAGAAGAAATTAAAAACTTTTTAGACGAGCATGTAATCGGACAGGATGATGCAAAAAAAGTATTATCGGTTGCAGTATATAATCACTATAAGAGAATTATGGCATCCAGGAATCTGGATGTAGAATTGCAGAAAAGTAATATATTAATGTTGGGTCCAACAGGCTCAGGTAAGACATTACTGGCTCAGACGCTGGCAAAGCTTCTGAATGTACCATTTGCGATTGCAGATGCGACGGCACTTACGGAGGCGGGCTATGTTGGTGAAGATGTTGAAAACATTCTTTTGAAGATTATTCAGGCAGCAGATTATGATGTTGAGCGTGCCCAATATGGAATCATTTACATTGATGAAATTGATAAAATAACAAGAAAATCCGAAAATGCATCTATTACCAGAGACGTTTCCGGTGAAGGCGTGCAGCAGGCTCTTTTAAAGATATTGGAAGGAACCGTTGCATCGGTTCCGCCTCAGGGTGGCAGAAAACATCCAC
>Ga0153997_1000184_pt1 | contig 18669 bp, 17 predicted proteins | sample TSNC081MetaG_FD_104750 | JGI IMG/M metagenome (GOLD analysis project Ga0153997, IMG submission 104750) | Attine ant fungus gardens microbial communities from North Carolina, USA - TSNC081 MetaG | ecosystem: Host-associated > Fungi > Mycelium > Unclassified | place: USA: North Carolina, Lumber...
AATTTTTTGCAAAGAACAATAATGCTGACTTCACCTGTCCAATGACAGCAGGTATATTTGTTTCTATTGCAGCATGGGCGAGTTATCAGCGGACAGAAAATGAAACGCCGTATTGGAGAACCCTAAAAGCTAACGGGGAGTTAAACCCAAAATATCCGGGCGGCATTGAGGCACAGAAAGAGAAATTGGAAGCGGAAGGACACACGATAGTCAGAAAAGGGAGAACAAATCTTAAATACTATGTGAAGGACTATCAAAATGCACTTTATTGTTTAGGATAATTCACGAATATTGTCCGGAATCAGTAAGCTGTTACGCCGCCGAAGTACATAGGCATGCACATGGTGCAAAGAACGAGAGTTTTACCTAAGTAATGCTCTCGTTCTTTGACACTCGAGGAGCTTTGATAATGCGGAATAAGAAAATGGATATATATATATTTGTTTCCCTAGATATGAGTTACGTAAACTTTAATTGAATACTTAACGTAAATCCCACATCTTGTTGTAAGCCTCAAATATTGCGTCAGCAATAAAGCTGCCGCCGTTGGCGTCGCCGATAACGACGACATTATCGAAATACTCTTCCAGGGTATCCTTTATGGAAGCGTTTGGTTTGACGCCAAGTGACAAGACTACGGTATCCGTGGGATAAGCTTTCTCGCCGCCGTTTTTCAGGTCGTCAAACACCACCTCTTTCTCGCGAATTTCCTTAAGCTTATGCAGAAGGTTAAACTGAACCCCGCATTGTTCCAGCATCCCGATAAAATACATCTTATTCACCATTTCCGCGCCTTTGGCAATTTCGTCCAGCATGTCATAGAAAACCACCTGATTACCGGCTTTCACCAGATATTCCGCCGTATCCATGCCAGTCATGCCGGAAGCGATAATGGCGACTTTGCTGTTTTGAACATTGACCTTTTCGTTCAGGATGTCATGGGCGAGTACCACATTGGGCAGGGAAGTTCCCGGAATACCAGGGATAACCGGGACAGCGCCGGTTGCCATAACCACAATATAGGGGTTAAGAGCTTTAAGGGCCGCAACATCCTTAATTTCCGTATTTGACTCGATTTTGACGCCAAGCCGCCGTAGCGCAGCTTCCCAGCTATCCGCCAGCCAGACCATTTTCTCTCTGCCGGAGGCTTTTGTCCCTATCCGCAACGCGCCGCCTAATTCATGGTTTTTATCATATAGCGTAACGGCATATCCCTTTTCGGCAAGCGTTTTTGCGGCCATCATGCCGCCGGGCCCTCCCCCGATAACAACGGCGTTACGTCCCGCCCCGTTGATTTCCATATTGGCGTACCACTTCTCCAGCCCGTTTCTCGGGTTCACGCTGCAATGGGTCCTCCATACATTGCGGCCAAATTCGAACAAACAATGGTTGCAGCCCAGGCAATTATGTACCTCGTTGGCTCGGCCGCTTCGCGCTTTTTCCACGAACTCCGGCTCGGCCATAAGCCCGCGGCCAATGCAGACAAAATAACCGGCACCGCTTTCCAGGGCCTGTTCCGCAATGGCGGGCGTTTTTACCGTATTGACGGCGAATACGGGAATGGACACGGCCTGCTTGACAGGAAGTATATAGGAGTTTTTCCATAGCGGCGGCATCTGGGACGGATCCACATGCATACCTGCGGAATAAGAGCCGCAGGAGACGTTGAGGTAGTCTAATCCCAGCTTCTCCAAATATTTAGCCATTTCTACCGCGTCGGCATTGGTAATGCCGCCTTCGATGCAATCGTCCCCATTGAACGGTTATTATTCCACATTTTCCCCACTGTTGGTTATTTTTTATTTGAGTTCTGTGTTATTTTTACTTTTTTTCTTGCTCAGAAACTCAATCGCGCCTTGTTCAAGTGCACCGCTGTCAACGACCGTTTGCATGATTCTCTGCTGAACCTGATGTTGATATTTAATGTTTTGTCCGGATATGCTAGCCAAAGCCGCCTTGATTGCCCGAATTCCAGTCGTTGGTTTTTCTTCAAGTTCCTTAGCCCATTGCATCGCCATATCAAAGGCAGTTACATCAACGGCAATTGCATTGGCTACATGATATTGCAGCGCTTCCTGTGCCGTCATGTGGCGGGCAAAAAACAGGTGTTCCGCAGCAACAGAATATCCCATAAGACTGACAATGCGGTGAACTCCTCCCGCGCCTGGAAATGTTCCGAAATTTACTTCTGTTAATGAAACGGAGACAGGTTCTGCCAGTATTCGCAAATCACAAGCAAGCGCCAACTCCAATGCGCCTCCATACGCCGCCCCGTCAAGGGCTGCGATTGTTACCATAGGCAAATTGGCGATTCGATCATTAAGCTTGATGACATAATCCATTTTTCCAGATACAAAATCACCACGTTTTAAATATTCATATGTAGCTGCCATATCAGCGCCGGCACCAAAAATTTTACCATTTGCGCAAAAAACAATAACGTTTAAATCCGCTTCGGTTTCCGCCCATTTTATGGCTTCTCCACATTCCTGTGAGTGTTCCACACCAATATTCAATGGCGGTTTATTAAAGCGTATGATACCGATCTTGCCAATTCTTTCACATTGCACAATGCCTTCTTTTATCATAGTATTTCCTCCAGTAAAATTGTCGATGGCAAATTGATTACAAATGATATTGCCGCTGCCATTCTCTCTTTAGCTGCATTGGGCAATCCATAAATAAACGCGCATCCATTTCTTTCAGATTATCCGAAATGACCGGTGTAAAGTCTAAGTATGCGAGGATATCTTTTTCAATATCAACACCAGGCGCATATTCAATAAGCTCAATCCCTTCATTGCATAATCTAAAAACAGCCCGTTCCGTTACATATAAAATTTTTTGGCCATTTTCCCGAGCAACTTTTCCATTAAAGGTGATTTCCTGAACATGTTCGGGGCATTTGCGGAAACGGCCTTCCTGTAAAATTTCAAGCCTTCCGTTAACAGGCTGAACTTTAATTCCCCCTGCAGTCAGTGTGCCGCAGAATACAACTTTTTTGCTGTTCTGGCTGATATTTACGAATCCACCGGTTCCAACAATCTTTCCGCCAAAACGAGTCACATTGACATTCCCTTCCTTATCAAACTCGGCGAAGCTGAGGTAGGACACATCTAAGCCGCCGCCATCGTAAAAATCAAATTGTGCGGGCATGGAAATCATTCCCGACATATTTACACTTGCGCCAAAACTCACACCTTGCAGTGTTACGCCGCCAACCACACCCATTTCAACCGTGAGAGTAAAGTCATCCAAGACTCCCTCTTCGTTGGCAACCGCACCAATGCCATCGGCAATCCCCGACCCTATGTTTCCTACATCACCAGGTTTTGCCTCCATCAAAGCACGGCGAACAATTACTTTCCGTTCATTGAGAGGTATTTGCGAGGATAACGCAATGTCAGCCTTGTAATCACCGGATAAGAAACGGTTGTAAGGGGTGTCATAGATTTGACCGCATGATTCGTCCAGTACCAATGCATCAACAAGATATCCGGGAATTTTCACGCTTTTGGGATGTAATGTCCCCGGCTGTACGATGCGGCTCACTTGGGCAATAACGATCCCTCCATTGTTATGTGCGGCAACCGCCATTTCATAACTATCCATAAAGAAGTCATCTTCCATGGAAATAAAACCCTGTGTATCTGCCGTGCTGCCTCGAATTAAACAGACATTTGGTGAAATCGTTTTGTAAAAAAGCCAATCTTCCCCATTCAGATTTATTAATTCGACCAGGTCCTCCGTTGCACATTCATTTATTTTTCCCCCACGGTCTCGAGGATCAATAAAAGTCCCGATCCCTACCTTGGATAAAACACCCGGTTCCTTTGCGCCACTTGCCCGATACATTTTTGTTATGATTCCCATGGGGAAATTATACGCCTCAAATTCATTATTCGCAGCCATTTCCGCCATGCGCGGCGATTGATCCCAATGCCCCCCAATCACACGTCTGGACAATCCTTTCTGTGCAAGGGGAGAGATTCCGCGATTTGCCCGATCGCCCAGGCCTGCCGCATGGATAAGTGTGAGAGCTTTGGGCTCCCCCGTTTCACGGTATTGGTCTGCCAGTGCGCGGATTAGAGCCGTTGGCTCGCTGATTCCGCCACCGGCGCCCCCAATACCGACCACATGGTTATTACGAATCATTTTTATTGCTTCTTGTGCAGAAAGAATTGATTTTTCCTTTATTGCCACAGTGACCCCTCCTTTGGCGGGTGAGTAAAGCGATTTAATCGGACCGCCATGTTATAGTATGATTAGCGCGTCAAAAGGTATCGTACGTCCTGATACCTACGGATTGCGCACTTTGTGGTATCGCAATATTAAGAACGGAATAAATTAGGCAGTAACAAACTGATCGCCGGAATATAGGTAATCAACATTACATCCATAAACAATATACCAATATAAACAATTACATGGCGCAGCATTTGTTCATAGTTAATTTTTGCAATTTGTGCGGCAGCAAATAACGTGACGCCAAATGGAGGAGTCACCATACCTGCCGCAAGATTGCAGACCATGATAATTCCAAAATGAACGGGATCAACGCCAAGGGCAACCGCGGCCGGAAGCAGAATGGGTGACAGAACAATAATTGCCGGTGCCGTATCAAAAAACATTCCAACAACAAAAAGCAGCAAATTAACCAGAAGTAAATATACATATTTATTATCCGTCATGTTAATAACAAGGTTGGATACGATTGCAGGAACCTGATTAATTGTCATAACATACGCAAACAATCCTGCTGCTGAAAGTATCAGCATAATGGAGCCCAAGGTAATCGCGGAATCATGAAATGCTTTGATGACATCTTTTATCTTAAGTTCTCTATGAATCAACGCTCCAACAACAAAGGCATACACTGCCGCTACGATTGCAGCTTCGGTTGGTGTAAAAATACCTCCATAGATTCCGCCCAAAATAATGACGGGCATCAGGATTGCCCAGAAGGCGTTTTTTAATGCAATAAGTTTTTCTTTCGCCGTACTCTTTTTTCCACCATAATAGTTATGTTTTTTGCTGAATAATTTTGCGACTAGAATTAGGGAGATACCAATAAGGATCCCGGGAAGGAAGCCGGCTAAAAACAAGTCCGATATGGAAACATTAACCGCAACACCATACAATACCATTGGAATACTGGGCGGAATTATAACTCCAATTTGGGCCGCAGCAGCGGTAGTACCTGCCGCCCAAGCCTTGTTATAACCCTCCTTTTCCATTGCGCCGATCATGATTCCACCAATAGCGGCGCATGTTGCAACACCGGAGCCGGATACTGCGGCAAAAAACATACAGGCGACAATGGTTACTGTAGCCAAGCCCCCGTAGGATTTTCCTACGAGCGTGTTGCAGAAATTGACCAGCCGCTTTGATATTCCGCCCGTACTCATCATGTTGCCTGCCAGTATAAAAAATGGAATTGCCAGCAACGCGGTGCTGTCAAGAGACCCGAACAGCTTCTGCCCTACAATGGAAAACGGAGTTCCCTGCTGAAATAGAACGATCATACTTGGAAGTGCGAGACTGAGAGCCACTGGTATGGATAGAAATAAACAAACAAATAATACCATAAAAAAGATTGTCATCGCCCATTATCCCCCCTTTCCGATAGATTTACGGATGGTTCTTCATTCTTGAGATGCTTCTCGAAAAAAGCCGCCAAAGTATTGAGGATCAAGAAAACACACCCAATGGCAATTACTCCGTACATTCTGTTCATGGGAATCAACAGGGCTGCTGAATATTGAATACCTGAAATTTGATTCATCATTAGTACCGTGCCGCAAATAATTAAAACATATGTGGCTATTGAGCCAATCAGCGCAATAATATTTACTGCATTCCGGGCTTTTTTCGGCAATAAGTTTACTACCGCGATAATGTTTATAAGATCTCCTGAACGCGCAGCCAATGGCGCACCAATGTAGGCACTGCCGATCATAAGAAAACGGCATGCTTCGTTAGACCAGCCAATGGAAAAATGGAGTACATATCTGGCAACAACCTCAGCAAATCCGATTATCAGGCACGCTGCCAGCATAGTGATTACAAATATCCGCAAAACCAAATTGACCTTATCGACAATCTTAATATACAAAGACATAGACGATATCCTCCCTCAGATGCGGTGAACGCAATAATTTGCGGAGTGCACAAAAAATTCTTTTCTCGGCCCCGGAATGATATGTTTTTTGTCATTCCGGGGGTGGTTTTTGCCGGAGAGACTTTTTCCTTTGTGTAAAATTCACTATTATATGGCGGTACCATCCCACAGCTCTATCGGGCTATTTTGTCGTTTTCTCGGCATAAAGCTCTTGGAATGATGTCTCATAAGTAGCAACTGCATTATTTACAGCATCCATATACCTGTCATAGAATTCGGGATTAATCTTTCTTGTTGCCTCATATGCTCCCGTACCAAGGGCTGCAAACTGCTCCCATTCGCCTTCGGCCAGCGTCGAGACAGTAACGCCGTAATCATTCTCCAAGGATTTTATATATTCCTGCTCGAGCTTTCCATAATCATCGTACAATTTCCATTTGATCTCTTCCGCGGCGTCCATAATAATCTCCTGCTCTTCCGACGTACATTCATTCCAGGCAATTTCACTCATGCCAACCCATGTTTGCTGGAAGGTACGGTTGCTGATGCAAATGTTTTTTTGCACTTCATAAAACTTTTCGGAGTAGAATGATCCCATACTGCATTCCACCGCATCCAGAACACCTTGCTGGAGACCCAGATAAATATCGCCCCATGCCATAATTGTGGGCTGCATATCAATACTATTCCATGCCGTTATCTGAATATCATTTTCCATCGCCCGAACTTTCATTCCTTGCAAGTCAGACAATTCTTTCACATCCACACCTTTATTGTTGCTGATGCAATACATGCCGCCTTCCAAATAAGTAATTCCCTTCACCCCCCCCTTGGACATGGTATCCAGTAACTCTTTGGCAACATCTGATTCCCAGAACACATAGACGGATTCTCTGGTTGGAAAGAGACCTGGCTGATCCGGGAATGCCCACTCCGGGGCGTTGTATGAAGCAATCGCCGGCCCCGTCACCAGGAATTGTACGGCATTGACAAGCAGTGCCTCCTGAATCTCACGGTCACTGCCAAGCGCTCCGCTAAAATAAAACTCAAATTGGATTGCGCCATTCGTGCGCTCTTCAACTAATGAGGCAAACTCTTGACATGCTTTTGAGTAATATTGGTCGGCAGATACCGACATTCCAAACTTCATTATTTTCACATCGGTAGAAGAATCTTTGCTTGCTGCATCGCTCGATTGAGGTAATGTGGAGGATTCACCCTCGTTAGAAGAGACTGTATTGCCGGAGGATGAGGGAGTGTCTCCGGAGTTGGCGCATCCTGTAAATGTAAGGACGATAAGAACGAGTGTCAGCGTAGCGGCCATCAACTTGCAAATTTTCATACTCTTTCTCCTTTTCGCTTTAAGTAAGTTAATTGTGGGTTTCCGTACGGCTCTTACATTTGATGAATTTTACACTAAAATTATTTACTAGATTGCGTAAATACATTATAATTTAATATAATGAATAAATCCAATTCCAAATAATGCCGTGTTTAATAATTTAATTTTATCAGTTGGAAATAAATGGAGGAGATAAAATGACGCTAAATCAATTATATTATTTCCAAACAGTTGCTCATCTGTTAAATTATCATCATGCATCTGAGGTGTTGAATGTTACACAACCCGCACTCAGCAACGCAATATCTAATCTTCAGGCCGAACTGGGTGTTAAATTGTTTTATCGAAAAGGTCGTTCAATAGAACTGACAAAATATGGGGCTGCTTATTCCAAAGAAATACAGAAAATTCTTAAGGATTTGGAAGATGCAAATATGAGAATAATTAAAATGGGGCGCTCAAGTGGGCATATTGACCTTGCATATATTGATCCGACAATGCGGTGGTTTGTTCCTCAAAAGGTCAGACAATTTTTAAATCAGAAGGGAAATGAAAATGTTACTTTCTCGCTAAATCCGGGCCTTTCAAGCCAAATTGTACGTGGGATTAAAGACGGCAGTTTTGACGTTGCTTTTTGCATGTTGGTCAATGATGAGAAATCGTTGGAGTTTATCCCTATTGCCAAACAAGAGCTCGTTGCGATTGTACCCTTAAACCATCCGTTGGCTGAACGGTACGCCATTGATTTGCTGGAGTTGGAACCTTATCCAATGATTGGATACAATAAACACATCACCGTGCAGCCTACCGATAAGTACTATGAACAAGTCGCTATGAAGCCAAAATTCATTATGGAATCAACATCCGAAGATGGTATTGCTTCACTTGTTGAAGCTGAGTTTGGCGTTGCCTTTATTGCTAAGGTTGATATTTTAGACCACCTTGCTGTAAAAATACTGCCTATAATAAATCCGTCCGACTGTCATCGTAATCTTTACATGGTATATGATCGAAGTAAATATCAGATACCAGCGGTGAAAAACTTTATTCACTACATGAAAAAAGAGAAGCTTTTCAGGGGATTTGAACATGCGGAATAAGAAAATTTAAAATGTATAATCAATCCAACAGAAAATCCATTACCTGCCGATTGAAGTCCTTACCTTCCTCATAGGCTCCATGTCCAAGCCCCTTATACAGAACCAGTTTGTTCCCATCTATTTGGTCAGCCATTTCTTTGGATGCGTCTACACCCACGACCTTGTCATCGTTCCCTCCGATTATAAGAGTAGGACATTTTATTTTTCCGAGTTCCTCATAAGCGTTATGCGTAAGGCAAGCATCCGCCTGTATGAAAAATCTACTGAAATCTTTAGGTTTTCCCATTCTGCCCATAAGCGGGTAGAGAAAACGATGCTTTTTAAGATACCTCTCCGAATATGATTTTTCGGCTGTATCAATTAGTAAGCCCTTGTAATCTCCATGCTTCACCATTTCTATCCAACTACTGAGGGCTTTTTGTATCGTATCATTTTGTCTTGACAGAGTAACGGCTAATACAAGTTTATTGACCAAGTTTGGATAATCAATCGCAAGGTATTGTGCAATCATTCCGCCCTGAGATACGCCCATAATATCCGCTTTGGAGATACTAAGCATCTTCATAGCCTCCGCTTGGTCTTTCGCCATATCCCTTGTAGAATATCCTTCTTTTATTTGGTTCTTTCTGCTGAACACATATACTTTATAATTCGCCGCATATGCTCTGTATGCCATTGCAAAAGGGAGTGCCGTTCCCTTTACTGTCGATAGGCCATCACCCAATCCAGGAAGTATAATCAAAATCTCGCTCCCTTTTCCAAAAGAGATATAGTCCATCTCAGTATCTCCAATCATGACCGTTCCATTTTTCGCATTTAGTAACATAATTTATCTCTCCACTCTATTTCATGAGTCCCAGTTTTAATATTTCCATATGCTCTGTAAGGCTCTTTACATATTCATTTCTTATGTTGGCAATATCCATACTGTTTTGTACTTCCGTTTTACTAATAAAATCTTCATTAAATCCCTTTAAAAACCATTTCAGAATGTCAATAGTTTTTTGTTTGTCCCACTTAAATTGATCCGTGTCAATATCTTCCAATAGTTTGTAATAAATTTCCTGCCCCGTAAGGTTGTATCTTGTCTCTACTTTTTGATAAATCTCAGTATCGCTTTTCATAAATGCCTTTGTAATAAGTTTGCATTTATCCGGATTTTGAATATACCAGGCAAATTCGAACTCCGAATATTTAATAACTCTTTTAAACAAATCTTTCGGTAGCATACCTGTTTTTTCATCCAAGCTCGACGTAAGCTCCGCGGTGATACAATCAAGTATATAAAAATACAGTTCTTCTTTACTCTGAAAGTATTTAAAGAGACTCCCTTTACTGATACCGGAGCTTTTTACAATTCTGTTGGTAGAGCTATTTGTATAACCGTGCTTGGCAAATTCGGAAATTCCAACGTCAATTATTTTTGTTTTCTTATCATGATTCAACTGATAAAATAAATCTGTAGGCATATTATCTCCTTACTGAATGACCACGTGGTCATTTTAATTGCAAATTATTGGTGACCATGTGGTCACCAATAATAGTATATCCCGTTTATTAGTCTTTGTCAAGTGTTTCTTACAAGCATAATGGGGCCGTAAAAATTCGGCAAATGAGATCCTTAAGATTCCTTGCGGCTCCCTCAACATCTTCTTTAGCAACAATCGCAGAGACAATTGCGGCACCGCTGATTGGTATTCCTTGAAATTCGGTGATGGTCTGTTCATTGATCCCGCCAATGATGACAACCGGTAAACCGACCTCGGCACAAATCCGCCATAGTTCACCCTTTTCGGTAACAATCGCATCCGTTTTGGTACCGGTGGCGTACATAGCTCCGACGCCCAGATAATCTGCTCCGGCCGCCCGGGCCGCCAGCGCCTGCTTAAGGTTTCCAGCCGATACGCCGATAATTTTATCCGGTCCGAGCAACTCCCGCACCTTCGCCGCCGGAAGATCCGACTGGCCCACATGGATCCCGGCGGCATCGACAGCCAGCGCAATATCCACCCGATCATTAATGATTAAAGGCACCTGGTATTGATCGGTAATCTCTTTTACTCTTAATGCCATCTCATAAAACGCTTTAGAATTAGCCTCCTTCTCACGCAGCTGGACCAGTGTCACACCGCCGCGAATGGCCAGCTCCACCGATTCTTCAATCGTTGCCGAACTCATCAGCTCCCGGTCAGTCACCAGATATAGGGTATAATCGATTTCAGGCTTCATAAAAGCGTCCCCTTTCTGCTAAGATTTGATCCGACATATGACTGATGGTATCCAACAAGGCCACCCGGAAACTGCCGTTACCAATACTCCCGGCTGCTTCGTAAGCCATCTCGCCGGCGATCCCCATCGACAGCAGAGCCGCGGTCACTGCCTCAAGAATTCGGCCCGGAGCCGCGCCGCAATATGCGCCCATCAGAGAGGAGCACATGCAGCCGGTTCCGGTTAGATTTGAAAGCATCGGATGACCATTTTCAATACAAATGACCCGTTGACCGTCCGATACCACATCGACGGCGCCGGTAATCGCTACCGTACAATCAAGCTTTGCCGCCAATCTCTTTGCCATCTGTCCGGTCTCATCAAGTCCGGTGTGATCGTCCTCGGCCGCATCCACACCCTTGGTGCTGGCTGACAAACCGGCTATATAGCGGATCTCCGAGATATTGCCGCGCAGGACACTTATCGATACTTCATCAAGTATTTGCGCTGCCGTTTCATTACGATAAGCACTGGCACCGGCACCGACCGGGTCAAAAATCACCGGTATGCCCTTTTCATTTGCCGCTTTGCCTGCCAGGATCATCGAAGGCACCGTACGTTCATTTAAGGTTCCCATATTAATGACTAAGGACGAAGCAATCCCTGTAATATCCGCTGCCTCCCGGGGATCATCCGCCATAATCGGTGAGCCGCCGATTCCTAAGGTTATATTGGCACAATCATTGACCGTAACATAATTGGTGAGGTGATGCACCAGAGGTCTTTTTGCTCGTACTTCATTTACGCACAGTGCGATGTTAAAGCTTTTCTCGTTCATTTTCCTATTTTCCTCTCTGTTCATAATCACCGGCTGGTCTGATCAAAATGAAAAAACGCTTGAGCGAACTCAGCGTTTTTAGTCGTTTCATTTTAACACGTCTATGTTTATTAACCATAGAGCGTTTCACATAACTCCCTACGCCGGTCTTAACCGTCAGGTTCTAAGGGTCAGGTTTTACCTTCTCAACTCCATTGAGTCCCCCTGCAACTGTGATTATAATATAACTCTTATGATATTACAAGCCCAAAATTTTTAGCAGGCCTTGAATTCTATGCCGGGAATTCTGGCCCCGATGATAAAGTCCGGGCCACAGGCAACGTGTATACCGGTCAAAACTTCTTTTGCGAATCTGACACGGTTTTCAAAGCTTCCGCCGTATTCATCGGTTCTTTTGTTCGTATCCGGCGATAGAAAACTGCTTGTTTGCAAAAACGGAGTATTTATAATAATCCACGCTAACCACGCCTGGAGTAATCACTGCGCAACCGCCTTTGGCAATTTTAAACCATAGCTAATCTGGATTAGATTGCAATTCTCGCATGGGTTGTGTACCAGCCGCCATCAATTTTTATCACATCGCCCGTAATAAATTTTGCTTGTTCGGAAGATAGATAAGCAACCAATTTTGCCACTTCACTTACATCCGCGACTCTTCCGCTGGGAATCGTCTGTGCCAGCTCCGGCGCAGAGAACGCGTCCCATGCTTCGTCTGGCATGAGACTGCTGCGGATTAAGCCTGGGCAGATCGCGTTGACCCTGATGGGCGCAAGCGCTCCCGCGCAGTGACAAGAATAATTAGACAGCGCCATTTTAAACACGCTGTAGAGAATGGAGTTTGCCTGATGAGCCATCGACATATAAGAACCGATTGAAGAGGTGTGGCAGATGCTTGCGTTCTGGGATTTGCGCAGGTAAGGCACCGTATGTTTCGTCATTAATATTCCCGAAAGTAACAGCAAATGCGCCGCATGGTCAAACTCTTCGATTGTGATGGATTCCGGATGCCCCGGAGTATCAGCGCCGGCATTGCTCACCAAAACATCCAGTCTTCCACCAAATTCACTTTCTATCAGTTTGCACGCGTCCGCAATCTGCGCTTCATCCATAATGTCACATTTGCACGGAATAAAGTTTGAGCCAAACGACTCCTTAATCTTTGCAAAGTTCCGTCCCAGTCCGATGACCTTAGCTCCTTGCGCAAGAAATTCTTTTGTTATACCTAAGCCAATACCGGATGTCGCTCCGGTCACCATCACGTGATAGTCATTAAACATAATACATCTTCCTCCCTATATCACTGTGCTCATGCCGCCGTCGATAATGACATCCGACCCATTCATGTAAGGCGATTCTTTCGAAGCGATAAAACAAATCAGGCTTGCGGCTTCTTCCGCTTCTCCAACCCTTTTCACAGGTAGCGCGGCAGCGGTTGATTCGTATGTTGCCTCAACTTGCTCCTTGGTCATTTCAGTGCCTTCGCGCTCGAATATGGGTGTTTTAATGAATCCGGGGCTTACAGTATTCACCCTGACTCCGCGCAGAATATTTGCGGCAAGTTTACCGAAGTGTACCGCTCCCGCTTTTCCAAGACAGTACAGGATCGGCTCATCAAAAGTCCTGCTTGCCATCGAAGCCGTGATAACGATATTGGGATCACCGACTTCGGATTTCAGCAAAAGCGGATACAACTTAGACGAAAATAAAACAGGAGCTTCGAGATTTAATCCAATACTGTCCGCAAAGATTTCATGCGAAATCTCGGTCAGTGGCGTATTGCACCCCAACCCCGCGTTGTTTACAAAGACGTCGAGTTTTCCGCCAAACGTCTTGTCAATGAAAGCACATGCTGCGTTGATTTCGATTTCTTTACGCACATCGCATTTAAAGGGGATAAACTTCTCGCCCAAATCCTTCGTTTTATTAAAGCTTCGACCGATTCCAATAACGGTTGCTCCCTCGTCCAAAAACTGCTTCGTTGCGGCAAGACCGATACCGGATGTCGCGCCTGTAATCGCAATCTTGTAATTCTCAAACCTCATTTAATTCATCCATCCTTTCGTTGTTACAGGTTCCAAAGCTCGTCAAAACTACCGCCGGTCGCGTGAACGATCTTGCCAGGGGTGACGCAATCGCCGACATAAACGACCTTTTCAAACTCTTTTGCCAGATTTTCCAACGTCTTATCAGACTTGATTCCCAAAGACAGAATGACCATGTCCGCTTTATCTGTAATTGCTTCACCGGTTTCCACGTTTTCCAAAACGACGCCGTCCGGCAGGATTTCCTTCATTTTGCAATTGGGATGGAAGGTAACGCCATGCTCGGTGAGGAAGCCCATATCTGCGATTTTGTTTGTTATCTCCGCCCCTTTGGCGATTTCATCCAGCATATCGTACATGCGGATTTTGTTGTTGTTTTCCACGAGTACTTCAGCCGTTTCCAACCCCGTCATGCCGGAACCAACGATGGCGATGCTTCTATTCCTGATGCCGGAAAAGTCTTTGAGGATATCGTGGGCCAGCTTGACATGGGGCAGATCAATACCGGGAACCGCCGGAACAGTCGGCTTGCCTCCAATGGCGGCCACAACTACCGAGGGATTATACTGTTTGATATCTGCCGCGCTTTCTATCGTGGTGTTTAGCCTTACTTCCACTTTCGTTTCAGCGAGCCGTGCTTTATAGCCGTCGATGGTCCATCTGATTTTGTCTTTGCCGGCGCCTTTGCACGCAAGAAGCAACGCGCCGCCCAACTCAGTGTTTTGATCAAAAAGGATTACCCTGAACCCTTTTTGAGACAACAATTCCGCGGCATTCATTCCACCGGGTCCGCCGCCGATGACCACCGCGTTTTTCCCAATTCCGCTTTTGACGAGAGTATCATCGTTGTATTGATACTCTTCACCCAGATAGGGGTTGAGAGAACACCTGCTGTGTCCACTGGTGCTTGCGAAATCCAGGCAATTGTCACACCCGATGCAGGTGCGTATTGTTTCAGGTTTATCTGCCATAACCTTACTGCCGAAGGCAGGGTCACAGAGAGAACCACGCGCCAGACCGATAAAATCGCAGACGCCATCAGCAATCAGCTTATCCGCAGTTTCAGCGCGTTTGATGTTGTTGACCGCAACGACTGGGATGGTTACCGCATCTTTAATTGCCTTTACCTGCTCGGTTCTGCATCCTTCCGGAAATAGGCTGGGCTCGGTGATCACAAAGGCGTTTGTATATGTACCGTGAGAGATGTTGATGCAGTCGATGCCGATCTTCTCCATATGCTTGGCGATTTGGACGCCTTCCTCCAAAGTCAGTCCGCCATCAAAACCATCCTTCGCATTCATGCGGATGGAGATAATGGTGTTTCGCGGGCGTATTGTTTTGATACCTTCTACAATTTCCGTAACAAAACGCATGCGGTTTTCAAAACTGCCGCCATATTCGTCGGTGCGTTTATTGGCACGAGGACTCATAAATTGGTGAATCAGGTATCCGTGGGCGCCGTGCAACTCGACGCCGTCCGCGCCGCCCTCCATTGCCGTTTGCGCCGCCTTTACATAAGCGTCGACCAACTGCTTTATTTCAGACTTGGTAAGCTCACGCGGCACCTCAAGATAGTCAACTTCCTTTAAGGCACTTGGCGCTACGGCTTGCTGACCATTATTGATTTGGGTGTTTGCCTGCCTGCCCATATGGAGTAGCTGAAAAATCATTTTGGTACCGTGCTTGTGGATGCGCTCCATCAGCGGTTTTATTTTTTCCGCCGAACCTGGAAGAGAGAGATTCGGGTCGCTTGTGCTGACATTGCCGCAAAGTTCTGATGTGACAGAACAGCAAGCCGACACAATCATACCGATGCCTCCCTTTGCCCGCGCCTCATAATAGGCTATATCCCTTTCTGAGATATAGCCGCTTCCATCGCCGACAGAAACACCGATGGGTGGCATTACGATGCGGTTTTGAATCTCCAATGCGCCAATTTTCCCTTTGTCCGAAAGATTTGCTGTTTTCATGCTAGTCCTCCCCTTTTGGTTGTTGTTTATAGTTTATCAAAATACAAGTTGATAAACTATGTGTAATAAGCACACGTTTGATACTTTTTAATGTGTGAACCGAACACTCATCATTGCATAAATTTTGTGTTATGATATAATTAATATTGCCATATCGCCAAATAAAAACAGTGAGGGAGAATTGAATTGAGATGAAACAATTATCACAAGATTTTTATGCTAATGTCTATTCATTGCAAGAATTCCTCACTCTTGCACCCTGGAAGGCTCCACTGCTAAAGCGAGCCTGTGAATTATTAGGGAATCCGATTATACTAAGCGACTATTCACACCGCATAATAGGAGAGCACCATGAAGGCGCGGTTCGATATTCCAAATGGAACGAACTTATACAAACAAAAGATTATCCCTCGGACTGGATTGATGAGGTATTCCATCACCACGTGAAGGAACTCACAAGAAAAAGCATGGTCATCCACGAGGAAAAGTATTCCGCTACGTCCTGGGTGGGTTCCATTTTCCGCAACGATATATGCTATGGCTTTTTAAGTGTTTTGGAAGAAAATCGGTCACTGACTAATGAAGAACAACAGTATCTTCCGTTGCTCTGCGATATTATCGCGGTGCGGATGGCGGAAGCAGGGGGGTATTTTGTGCATGATAGCTTTCATGGCCAGTTATTGTGCGATATATTAGAAGGGAGAATAACTGACCACAAAGAACTAAACAAGCGCATGATAACCAGAAATTGGGCAAGAAAATCAACCAATAAGGTTGTTTGCATCGATATGTCCACAGGCAGTCAGATGTTGCCGCCTTACTATGTGGCAAGACGCATAGCCGAATTATCCAAGCAAATCAAAGTGATTGAATATCGAAATAATGTTCTCGCGCTGGTTGAAGCATCTTCTCTTAATTACATGGAAGCTTTGTGTGAGATGATCTATTCGCAGTTAGAGTTGATGGGTCTTCGGGCAGGCGTCAGTGAAGTGTTTGATGACCTTCTTGATTTGCCTGTTTACTATTTTCAATCCTCGCGGGCTCTTTGGCTGGGGGGACGATTACACCTTGAAAAGCCATTACACTTCTTTATCGAATACATACTTGCCGATTTTTTCTCGGAGGTTACACAAAAGCTACCATATAAACAGTATCTACACAAAGCTGTTTTATTGCTAAGAAAGTATGATACCGATAATGGCACCACACTATCGGACACGCTATACTATTATTTAAAATACGATAAAAGTCTAACCAAAAGTAGCAAAGCTCTTTACATCCATAAAAATACTGTGACGGTCCACTTGGATAAAATAAAAAATATACTCAAAAATGACTTGTCTAATACGGATGAGATGTTTCATATGTTATTGACTTATGAAATGCTTAAGTCTATTGAGTTGGGCATATCTGCAAAATGAAATCGCGAGAAGATTGATAGTTCTTTTACCGGCAAGCAGGGGAAAGTGCGCGCACCTATATTGCTGTCAGCGAGCATCGTGTTCATAAGATTTCGACGGCTGCCGGGGTTCGCCACGTATCCGATCCACGTTATTTTTTGCCCGGAGCAACGCGATCATTTCATCCCGTGCCGGGTGGTAGCTCTGATAGAGTTTTTTCTTTTCGGCGGCGAGGGTCGCGTACTCCTGTTTTAGCCTGTGACTTAGCACCATTTTTTACCATTATGCTCCAAAATAATCTCCTATTAAAAATCCCTATTTATTTCGCCAACTTTTGATATATTCTAATTTCTCCGCAACTGCTGCCTCGGCTCCCTGCTGCGTAGGCTGATAATACGTTTTCCCTTTTAGAGATTCCGGCAGGCACGCCATTCGGGTCAGCTTCTCTTCGGTATCATGCGCGTACTCATAGCCTGCACCGTAATGTAAATCGGCCATCAGCTGTGTCGGGGCATTACGAATCTGCAGCGGCACCGGCTCAGAAACCATCCGTTGGGCATCCTCACGGCAGCGTGCATAAGCGACATCCAGAGCATTCGACTTCGGTGCCATCGACAGATAGACGACTGCATGGGTCAGGTTGACATTGCACTCTGGCATACCGTTGAAATGACTGGCCTGATAAGCCGCCACCGCCACCTGCAGCGCCTGGCTGTCAGCCATACCGACATCCTCGCTGGCAAACCGGATCAAACGGCGTGCTACATACAGTGGATCTTCCCCGGCCTCCAGCATCCGGGCCAGCCAATAAACGGCCGCATCCGGGTCACTGTTGCGCATGGATTTGTGCAAGGCAGAGATCAGATTATAATGCTCTTCACCATTCTTATCATAGAGCAGCAATTTCTTACTGATGCACTGCTCCATGACTTCCATCGTCACAATCGTCTTCTCCGGTGTAATCTCGCCGTTCGTTACCACCATCTCCAGCGTATTCAGCGCAGTGCGCGCATCACCATTGGCAAAGCGGGCAATCATGTAGAGCATCTCTTCGGTTATATCGATTGATAAAAAGCCGTAGCCCTTGGAGCTGTGTAACGCCTGCCGCAAAATTTTGACCAAATCCGGTACTTCTAAAGGCTTTAGCACAAAAACCTTGCACCGGGATAAAAGCGCTGCGTTCACTTCAAAGGACGGATTCTCCGTCGTCGCCCCGATCAGGATAATGCTCCCGCGCTCCACAAAGGGTAAAAAGGCATCCTGCTGAGCCTTATTAAAACGATGAATCTCGTCCACAAACAAGACCGTCCTTTGTCCGGTTTTCCGATATTCCTCGCCTCTAATCATCACGTCCCTAATTTCTTTTATGCCGCTGGTGACGGCGCTGAAATTAATAAACTGGGCATGGGTACTGTTGGCAATGACACTCGCAAGAGTTGTCTTCCCGCAGCCGGTTGGCCCCCAGAAGATCATCGAAACGATCTTATCCTGATCAATCAGCCGACGCAGCACCTTACCCTTGCCAAGCAAGTGCTCCTGCCCGGTGAAATCCTCAAGTCCTTCCGGACGGAGACGGCTGGCCAGCGGGTTAGTCAACTGACGATCATCAAATAATGAGAGCTGTTCCATCACACTTTCATCCTTTCAT
>Ga0153997_1000185_pt1 | contig 18660 bp, 15 predicted proteins | sample TSNC081MetaG_FD_104750 | JGI IMG/M metagenome (GOLD analysis project Ga0153997, IMG submission 104750) | Attine ant fungus gardens microbial communities from North Carolina, USA - TSNC081 MetaG | ecosystem: Host-associated > Fungi > Mycelium > Unclassified | place: USA: North Carolina, Lumber...
AGAGAAACCAGCAAAGAACACCCCCATTGGGAAATCCCACGTTTATAAAACGCCGATTCCTACGGGGGTGTTCTTATTTTGTGTTGAAAGGGTCAAAATTCGGTATTAACCGACAACCCCCTTATATTAATTAACTGATCTAACCATTGTTCTACCGCCCTATCTACTTCCTGTAACGCTTCCCTTTAAATAGAGACTTCAAACCTTCACCCTCAATTAAATCACGAAAAGGAAGTTCCCGTCATATCTACCTTTGACATTCGTCAGCTGTTAAAGAAGAATATTCTTATATATTTCATCTCTTAAAATTTCTGATAATCATTCTATTTTATAGGTTCTTTACTAGGAATCCCAGCCTTTCTTGGATATACATCGGGTGTATCTTTCACTTTCCGGATAACTACCAAAGAGCGCTCTATATCAGTATTTGGCAGAAAAAATTTCACTTCATTTTCAATTTTTCCTCCTAACACATGAATCGCCTTTTTCGACTCCATTAATTCCTCCTCAAGCTTTCCTGATTTATAAGATATAAATATCCCATCTTTTTTTACATATGGCACACAATATTCTGCTAAAGAGGACAAATTTGCAACAGCTCTGGAAACGCACAAATCAAACTTTTCCCGATATTCCTCTTTTTTGGAAAAATCCTCTGCTCTACCATGTATACACATTATATATTTCAATCCCAAACTAGATATAACCTCATATAAAAATTTAATTCTCTTATTTAGTGAATCCAACAAAACAATATTAATATCAGGATACACAATTTTTAAAGGAATTCCAGGAAAACCCGCCCCTGTCCCAATATCTATAATAGATTCAATAGACTCTAAATCTAAAACTTTTACGATTGACAAACTATCAATAAAGTGTTTCATAATAACATCTTCAAATTTCGTAATCCCCGTTAAATTCATCACCTTATTCCATTCAATAAGAATTTTATAATAAGAGATAAATAATTCTATTTGTGTATCTTTTAACTTAAGTTCAAGCTCATTTAAATTATCCTTAAAAAATTCAATATTCATATTCTTCATTTACATTCTCCATATAATATCTAAATTTCATATAAAACTCAGTCCCGTCTTAATTGTTCCATATAAACCAGCAAAACAGAAATATCCGCCGGTGAAACTCCTGAAATTCTAGAAGCTTGTCCAATAGAAACCGGCTTAAATAATATCAACTTCTGCTTCGCTTCAATTCTAAGCCCATGAATATCCTCATATCTGATATCTATTGGAATTTTTTTATTCTCCATTTTCTTGAACTGTTTTACCTGAGTTAATTGCCTTGAAATATACCCACTATATTTAATATTAATATTAACCTGCTCTTTCACATCTACCGGTAACCTCTCTCTTTTCAAATCAATATCATTCAATAATTCATAATTTAACTCTGGTCTTCGAATCAATTCAGCCAGTGTACTTCCTGTCTTCAGAGGTGTACTTTGGCATTTTTCCAATAAATTTTGTACTTCACTTGAGGCTCCAATAATTGTATTCTCAAGACGTTCTATTTCCTTAGCAATTGCTTCCTCCTTGATTAATAATTTTTCATATACTTCCTTAGAAACCAATCCTATATCAAATCCTATCTTGCTCAATCGAATATCCGCATTATCCTGCCTTAATAATAATCTGTACTCTGCTCTGGAAGTCATCATTCTATACGGCTCTCTTGTTTCTTTCGTCACCAAATCATCAATTAATACGCCAATATAAGCCTCTGACCTGTCTATAGCAATCATTCCCTCACCCTTAACATATAAAGCTGCATTAATCCCCGATATAAGCCCCTGACAGGCTGCCTCTTCATATCCCGAGCTGCCGTTAAATTGTCCACCACTAAATAATCCCTTAACATTCTTAAATTCCAACGTAGAATTTAATTGAATCGGGTTAATACAATCATACTCTATAGCATAGGCATTTCTAATAATTCTGGCATTTTCCAGTCCGGAAACCGAGCGATACATATCAAACTGCACATCTTCAGGCATAGAACTGGACATTCCTGCAATATACATTTCATTCGTATCCAGTCCTTCCGGCTCCACAAACACCTGATGTCTACTCTTATCTGAAAACCTAACCACCTTATCCTCAATAGAAGGACAATATCTTGCACCGGTTCCTTCAATTATTCCTGAAAACATAGGCGACCTGTCCAAATTATTTCTAATAATCTCATGTGTCTTTTCATTTGTATAAGTTAACCAGCATGAAATCTGATCAATCTGCACGTCCTCCGGATTTGTGGAAAATGAAAAAGGCACCACCTCTTCATCTCCCTTTTGCTCCTCCATCTTGTTAAAATTAATAGAACTCCTATCAATTCTTGCAGGAGTTCCCGTTTTAAACCGAAACAGTTCAATCCCTAAAGACTTCAAAGAATCTGATAAATAATTCGCTGCCTGCAGCCCATTAGGTCCCGTATCATTACTCACTTCTCCATAAATACATCTGGCCTTCAAATAAGTTCCTGTACACAAAACAACTGCCTTACTTAAGTAAGTAGCACCTGAATAAGTCCTCACCCCTTTCACTACTCCATTCTCAGCCAAAATCTCAGTTACCTCAGCTTGCCTTATAGTTATATTTTTTTCTTCATACAAAACCCTTCTCATCCCCCTACTATAAGCTTCCTTATCAGCTTGAGCCCTTAATGAATGAACTGCAGGTCCTTTCGACTTATTCAACATCTTCGACTGAATAAAAGTCCTATCAATATTCTTACCCATTTCACCGCCCAGTGCATCAATTTCTCTAACCAAATGCCCTTTTGACGTACCTCCAATATTCGGATTACAAGGCATCATAGCAATACTATCCACACTAACCGTAAATATTATCGTTCTTATCCCCAATCTGGCACACGCAAGTGCAGCTTCACACCCGGCATGACCAGCTCCAATAATAACAACTCCATATTCCTCTACAATTTTATTCATAAAAACTCCCATCTGTCCGCAAAGGCAGACACATAAATAAGCACTAACACCCAAATAAAATGCATAAAAGCATTTTATCCTCATTGATAACACTTATCTACATGAACAAATATCTAAAAATAAGACAAATACATATCATTCATAAAAATCAATTTACTTTCCAGTACAAAACTTACTAAATATTTCATTAACCAAATCTTCCCCAACTGATTTACCGGTAATCCTCCCTAATTCCTCATAAGCATTCATTAAATCAATCGAAAAGAAATCCTCCGGCATACAATTCGCTATACTTACCTTCACAGTATTCAAGCTCTCTAATGCATTTACCAAAGCCGTCTTATGTCTGACATTCGTAATAAAAATCTGATCATTAAAAGAAATATCTCCCTTATAAAACATCTCTTTCACTTCCTTTTGCAGCATATCAATACCAATATTTTTTTTTGCTGAAATTGGAATAATAACTCCATTTATCCTTTCAGATAATAATTCTATTGTGGTAATTGTATTTAAATCCGTTTTATTTAGCAATACAATTACCCTTTTATTTTCAACCATTTCCATAATTTCATCATCACTCTCATCTAACCCTGTTGATGAATCCACCACATAAATAATCAAATCCGCATCCTTTGCAAACTCCTTCGCTTTCCTTATCCCTATCCTCTCCACAACATCTTCCGTATTTCGAATTCCTGCTGTATCCACAATATTCAGACTTATTCCATTTAAATTAATTGACTCTTCCAGAATATCTCTGGTAGTACCGGCGATATTCGTAACAATAGCCCTGTCTTCACCCACTAACAAATTAAGAACCGAAGATTTTCCCGCATTTGGTTTTCCCACAATTACAGTTCTAACCCCTTCCTTAATAATCCTACCATTCTCCGAAGACTTAATTAACATTTCCAATACCCTACACAATTCCTCAACAACAACCAGCAGTTTATCACCATATCCATAAATACTTATATGCTCCGGATCATCCAAAGCCGACTCAATAAATGCAATTTCATAAATTATTTTATCCCTTACCGATTCCACTACATCCAAGACCCGCCCTTTCAGCTGACTTAGCGAACTCTTCAATGCATAATCATTCTTAGAATTAATAATATCAATAACAGCTTCAGCCTGAGACAAATCCATCCTCCCATTCAAAAAAGCCCTCTTTGTAAATTCTCCTGGAGCCGCCACTCTGGCTCCATTCTTAACAAGTAACTCCAAAATTCTCTTCATAACCAAGACACCACCATGACAATTAATCTCAATGGTATCCTCTGCTGTAAACGTTCTTGGTCCTCTCATAACCATAACAAGAACCTCATCTAATACTTCCTCCTGATCCAAAATATACCCATAATGGATAGTATGTGTCTCCGCCCCAGACAATTTTTTTAATCCACTTTCAGACATATACACCCTGTCAATTATATCAAAACAATCACTACCACTCATTCTCACAATTCCAATGCCCGAACTTACCATCCCTGTAGAAATCGCTGCAATAGTATTTCTTTCCATATCATCCAAACTCCTTTCTAACTCTTGTCAAATACCCAACCATACAGCAACAAGCTGTAAGGTATTTTACTCTTGCAATATTCGCAAACCATAAGAAGTACGCTACATGAACTTCGCATAGTTCGAATACATGCCAAATGTGAAGCAACTCCACTTGCCTGGTTGCATCCGCACAAATGTAAAAATAAAGCCATTCCTGCGTTCTCATTGTTTACGGAAATAAAAAATGTCATCCTATAAAAAGCCCACAATAAATACATAAAAAAACAATGTATACATTCCTGCTTTCACCAGAATAACATTTATAAAAATAATGTTTAATTTCATTCTTTACAATTCATAAATATACTATTATCAAGCTGCCCCCCTTGTACTCTCGTCCGCCATAGAATACTATAAATATAAACTAATTTTTCCTCTTCAAAGTAACAACAACTCGTCTATACGGCTCTTCCCCTTCACTATGAGTCGTCACATACTTATCATTTTGCAAAGCCGAATGAATAATTCTTCTCTCATATGGATTCATTTGTTCTAAAGTTACAGACTTATTACTTCTTCTAACCTTACTTGCAATATTTTTTGCTAAGTTTTCTAATGTTTCTTTTCTTCTGTTTCTATAATTTTCCGTATCTACTTTAACACGAATATGATTTGTTTTTTCTTTATTTCTCTCTTTATTCACTACCAAACTTACTAAATATTGAAGGGAATCTAAGGTTTGTCCTCTTTTACCTATTAAAATCCCCATGTTTTTACCCTTTAATTCAATATCCATAGTTAAATCTTCTTCATTAAAATCAACTGAAATATCGACTAACATATTCATATTCAAGAAAATACTATCTAAAAATTCTACTGCATTATCTTTTAAATTATTTTTCTTTCTAACCTTAATTCTGGCTGGCTTACTACCAAAACCTAAAAAACCTGAACTTCCAGTTTCAATCACTTCATATTCAATATAATCACTGGACGTGTTTAACTTAAGCAATGCCTCTTGGATTGCTCCATCAACTGTTTTTGCTGTGATCTCCATAAATTCCATAATAACTCCAATCTGCCCAGCTAAAAATTTAATTAAATTCTCTAGCAGGCGCATAAATCAATAAGTTAATTCAAATACGCCAGGCGTATTTTCTGCAAGTATTTCATGCTTACATGATATTATATTTACCTAAGTGAGAAATTGCTCTCTCTTAGTGAAAATTGTAAGATATAACCACTTATAAAAGTGGATATCTTATCTTTAACTGAGATAAATGTCAACTTATTGCCCCCTATTTTTTATTTTTCTCATTATACCTTTGTACCATATTTGCCTTAGATGCTAAACTTCCTGGCTTAGCATCTGTATTTTTGTAATATTCTGTCGATTCACTCACTTTTTTGGCTTTATCTTCTTTTGGAGCAATTTTCTTTTTAGGTTCTTCTATAGATTTTACATTCTGCTTTGCAGTATTCATTATCTTTTGTGGCGGAAGACCTTTTTTTTCGCGTTTCTTATTGACCTTCTCCGTATTCCTTTTTACCAATTCATCTACATCAACTTTATCTAAATATTTATTAATAGAAATTGTTTGAATACTTCTTATAACTGCACCCGCTATCCAGTAAAGTCCCATACCTGCTGGTACTGTTAAACAAAATAATGCAGATGTTATAGGCATTATAGCATTCATTGTTTTCATCGAAGATTCCATATTATTGGGCTGATCACTGGACGATGGTTGCTGCGGTATTAATTTTGTATTAAGAAACTGTGTAAGTCCTGATAATAGAGGTATTGAAACAGCTCCTATAATTAATAAAACATCACCGGAATCCAATCCTTTTGTAAACATACTCCAAGGTGTATTTGATATATTTATACCAAGGAAATTATTCATTGTGCTAACCTTTTCGGAAGTAGTTGTAATTAAATTATTAAATAATTCATTATTTCCAACTTTTTCTGCCAAAGATATCCATGTATTTTCGTTAAATTTGTATAATACATCAATAATTGTATTAATTTCACCATAATTAAATTTTGAAGCGGATATATTATTACTTTTCCCAAAATCTAAAATAAAGCTCATTGGTGAACCAAATACTCTTGCTACACCTGGTGGTCCGGCAGGGGCATTTAAAATAGCATATGCTAAAGCTTCATATGAATTCTTAATATGAGTAACATATGCCGGAATATTCATAATTACTCTATATAATGCAAGTAAAATAGGCATCTGAATAAGCAGCTGCAAACAACTTCCAGTTTGTGAAACACCGTATTTCGAATATACAGCTTTTGTTTCCTCCTGCATTTTCATCATAGATTCCTGATCTTTTTTATCTTTATATTTCTTATTTATCTTCTGAATCTCAGGATTCATTTTATTCTGCAATTTTGAAAATTTTTGTTGCTTCATTGTTAGCGGAATCATTAGCATATATACAATAAATGTAAATAATATTATACTAAGTCCAATATTTGATAATCCAAAAATTCCATAAATCGATGCATATATTGCATTCATTATGAATCCTAAAATTACTGCTACCGGCCCTAATATAAAAGTGGTACTTTTCGTTAATAATATTTTTGGCAAATTAACTTCCTCCTTATTTTTGTACAAATTGTCATTCATTTCTATCTGCTATTCTTTTTTTCAGGTACTGGATCATAACCTCCTTTAGAAAAAGGATTACATCTTAAAATTCTATATCCAGCTAATAAACTTCCTATTATAGCTCCATGCTCTTCTATTGCCTCTATACCATATTGTGAACATGTAGGTATATATGGACAACGTGTACTTTTTAAAGGTGACAAATATTTTCTATATAAATTTATAATATAAATTAATATCCTTTTCATATTTACCCCCATGTATATAGTAAGCTCACTTGCTTAAAACCTTCCCCAATACATATCAAAAATCTATGTCTTTATATCTAATTTTTCAATATTTTATGAATTCTTCCTAAATGTAAAAAAGCACTTTCAATTTCACTATAAGTTCTATCTTTTGCACCCGCTCGTGCAATGACTACTATATCTAATCCAATATGAAATTTTTCTTCATTAAGTCTGTAGCTTTCTTTAATTAATCTGGTAATTCTATGTCTTACTACACTATTACCAACTTTTTTACTAATGGAAACTCCTACTCTGTTTTTTACTAAATTATTTTCTAGCAAATATAATACTAAATATTTATTTGCATAAGATATACCCCTTTTATAAACTATTTTAAAATCCTGATTTTTCTTTAATGATTGTGAAAAATTCATACGTTCTCCCATCAGTGCGAAATTACGTTTTTTTAACCACTATAGCAGTATGAAAATATCCATACTGCTATAGTTCTATGCGGTGAAAAAAAAGACCACAAGATTTGCGGCCTAAGCTGATAATTTTTTTCTTCCTTTTGCTCTTCTGGCAGCTAAAACTTTTCTTCCTCCCTTACTGTTCATTCTTGCTCTAAAACCATGAACTTTCGCTCTGGATCTCTTTTTGGGTTGAAATGTCATTTTCATGTGCAAAACACCTCCATTCCTATAAACCAAATATCTATTATATTATGGCAAAAATAATTTTATATGATAAAATATCATTACAATTATATTCATTAATTTATTGTAAGTCAAGCAAATACTATATTATTTTATTTTTTTATATTTTCTTTATGTTAATAGTATTATGTAACTTTATCCACATTGTGGGGATAACTTGTGGATAAAGTTACACAATTGTGTTTAAAACTTAATAATTTTGTAAATTTTTCTTTATTTTTAGCATGTTGATACTGTGAATAGACTTATTCAATTATTCACACTCTTATTTTTCTTTGTGAAAAACTATGTGAAAATGATGTTGATAACAAATCAATATCCAAAACACGCTGTAATTTCGAAAATCTTTCAAACTTTCTGGAATCTTGTTCATCTTTGAATACTATAAGGCTAAACTGTAACCTCACAAAAATAAAATCTGTTTTTTTCCATTGATAAATTCGCAATTTTAGTATAATATAGAGTAAAGATATAATCTACATTAGAAATGATTGATGAAGACCAAAATAAGTATCCTTATTATATTGGTGTCATTCATACAATCATTTCTTTTAATGCAAGCAGGATAACAGGATTAGGAGATATTAAAGATGGATGTCATTAAAGAAAAATGGAAACAAATTTTGAATACTGTAAAAGATGAACACGAATTATCCAAAGTTTCTTTTGAAACATGGCTTTTACCCCTTACAGTACATAGTGTAGAATTAAATACTTTATATATATTAATCCCACAAGATAAACAGATGGGACAAGCTTATATTGAAAAAAAATATACTCTCCCTTTACAAGTTGCTATTTCAGAAGTTGCCGGACTCGACTATAAAATAGAATTCATCATTCCTGAACAAGCCCGTGTAAAAGAATTTAAACAACCAAATAAAATCATTCCTGCTAATATTAATGAAAATGTAGAAAAGGCTAATCTTAATCCCAAATATACATTTGACACATTTGTTGTAGGTGGTAATAATAATTTTGCCCATGCTGCCTCACTGGCAGTGGCAGAGTCACCGGGTGAAATATACAATCCTCTTTTTTTATACGGAGGTGTTGGACTAGGAAAAACACATTTAATGCACTCTATTGCTCATTTTATTTTAGAAAAAGCACCCCAAAATAAGGTTTTATACGTAACAAGTGAATATTTTACAAATGAATTGATTGAAGCTATCCGTAATGGAAATAATACAGCTATGTCTAAGTTTCGTGAAAAATACAGAAACATTGATGTATTACTCATTGATGATGTACAGTTTATTATAGGAAAAGAATCCACACAGGAGGAATTTTTTCACACATTTAACGATTTGCATGGCGCAAAAAAACAAATTATTATCTCCAGTGATCGACCCCCTAAAGATATTGAAACTTTAGAAGCAAGACTCCGTTCCAGATTTGAATGGGGCCTTATTGCAGATATATCCTATCCGGATTATGAAACAAGGATGGCCATCCTAAGAAAAAAAGAAGAATTAGACGGTTATGATGTGGATGATGAAGTAATTAAATATATTGCTACAAACATCAAATCCAATATTAGAGAGTTAGAAGGTGCTTTTAATAAATTAATTGCTTATTCTAATTTGGAAAAACGAGAAATTAACGTAGCTTTAGCTGAAAAGGCATTAAAAGATATTATATCTCCAGATGAAAAACGAGAAATTACTCCTGAATTAATTATCAGTGTTGTAGCAGAACATTTCAATATTTCATCTGCCGATATTGCGGGAAATAAGAGAAACTCAGAAATAGTATTTCCGAGACAAATTGCTATGTATCTTTGCAGGCAGCTTACAGACAAACCACTTAAAAATATTGGAAATCTACTGGGGAAAAGAGATCACACTACAATTATTCATGGATCCGATAAAATTGCAAAAGAAGTAGACAATTCAGAAAGTACTAGAAATACCGTTGAAATTATAAAAAAGAAAATAAATCCTAATTAATTTAGTTACACATATATATATTAAATTTAAATGTACTACGAATATTGTAAACACAGTTTTCCACATTTTAAATATATAACTATGGAACGGATGTGTATATTCATATTCATTTTTAAGCTAATGTTTATAACTTTCATTTTACACTCAGGTTTAAGCCTGATTTTACACATAGTTATTTATTGATGAAGTTATGATAAATTATAGGCTTGTACCACTTATTAACAAATTCACACCCCCTACTAAGATTACTACTAATTTGAATTATATTTTTATAAATAGAAAACCCGAAGGGAGTTATGAACACTATGAAATTAATTTGCTCTAAATCAAACTTATTAAAAAGCGTAAGCATTGTTTCAAAAGCTGTACCTTCCAAAACCACAATGGCTATTTTAGAATGTATCTTAATTGATGCGACTATGGATGGTATTAAATTCACAGCCAATGATATGGAACTTGGAATTGAAACTAAAGTAGAAGGTGTTATCATTGAAAAAGGCCATATAGCACTAGACGCAAAAATATTTTTTGAAATCATTCGTAAACTACCTGAGAATGATGTTGTTATAGAAACAGATGAAAATCTTAAAACAACGATTACATGTGAAAAGGCAAAATTTAATATTTCAGGTAAATCTGGAGAAGACTTTACTTACTTGCCTTATATAGAAAAAGAGGATTTTATTTCTTTATCGCAGTTTACTTTAAAAGAAATTATAAGACAAACTATTTTTTCTATAGGTGATAATGAAAATAATAAATTAATGACTGGTGAATTATTTGAAATCAAAGAAAATGTGTTAAAGGTTATTTCTTTGGATGGTCATCGGATTTCTATTCGAAAAGTAGAATTAAAAGAATCTTACGATAATAAGAAAGTAGTAGTTCCAGGAAAAACGTTAATAGAAGTTAGCAAAATTTTATCCAGTGAAACAGAAGATTTAGTGAAAATCTTCTTTACAAATAATCATATTGTTTTTGAGTTTAATAATACAGTCGTTGTCTCAAGATTAATAGAGGGGGAATATTTTAAGATTGACCAGATGCTTTCCAGTGATTATCAAACTAAAGTCAAAATTAATAAAAAAGAATTTTTAAGCTGTATTGACAGAGCAACTCTGCTCATTAAAGAAAGTGATAAAAAACCTGTCATAATAAATATTTTAGATGGAACTATGGAATTGAAAATGAATTCCCTGATAGGATCAATGAATGAAGAAATTGATATTTCTAAAGATGGAAAAGATATTCTTATAGGATTTAATCCTAAATTTCTTATAGATGCTCTTAGAGTTATTGATGATGAAGAAATTGATATTTATTTAATGAATTCAAAAGCTCCTTGTTTTATTAAAGATGTAAATGAACAATATATTTATTTGATACTTCCAGTTAATTTTCGGTAGATAGTTAATGAAGTTGGACGCAAAACAATAGGTTGAAAAATATATGAGTTCATTTAGATTGATATTTTTAACAGTTTTTATTTATGTATAAGCAACGAGCTAAATGTGAGCAGGAGAAATTAGATAAATTTAGTTGGGCAGAATGGGGCAATCATGGAAATAATTAAGTTGCGAGATAATTATATAAAGCTTGGACAGGCTATAAAGGCAGTTGCCCTGGTGGAATCTGGCGTAGAAGCGAAGGAAGTTATTGTTGATGGGTTGGTTAAGGTGAATGGAGTTGTTGAAATTAAAAGAGGCAAGAAGCTTTATGATGGGGATATTGTTTCTTTTGATGGACAGGAAATTAAAATAGAAAAGTAAAGGTTTTTCGTTCAAAGATTAGAGAGGACTTGTTTTGATATGATAATTGAATCGATTGAACTTGATAATTTTAGAAATTACAAGTCTTTGAAATTGGAGTTTGATGGTGGAACGAATATATTTTATGGTGATAATGCGCAAGGAAAGACAAATATACTGGAGTCTATTTATGTTTGTGGGACAACTAGATCTCATAAGGGCAGCAAGGATAGGGAAATTATTAAGTTTGCGGAAGAACAATCACATTTAAGGATGAAGGTTATAAAGAATGCGATTTCTTATAGGATTGATATGCATATGAAGAAGAATAAGACAAAAGGAATTGCTATTAATGGGATTCCAATTAAGAAGGCTAGTGATTTATTTGGTATTGTAAATTTAGTATTTTTTTCTCCGGAGGATTTGAATATTATTAAGAATGGTCCGTTAGAAAGAAGGAGGTTCATTGATTCTGAGTTATGTCAGCTGAATAAAGTATATTTGTATGATTTGTCAAGTTATAATAAGATTTTGAATCAGAGAAATAAGTTATTAAAGAATTTGTTTTTTCATTCAGATTATGAGGATACATTGGAGGTTTGGAATCAGCAATTGGTTTATTACGGAAGCAGGTTGATCGCTTCAAGGACTTTATTTGTCCGGCAATTGAATGAAATTATTTATGGGATACATAAGAAATTATCTGGTGATAAAGAGGAATTATTTCTTAGTTATGAGCCAAATACAGAGGAAGATGAGTTTTTTAATAACCTTGAAAGAACTAGGGATAAGGATATTAAGTTTAAAACAACATCGGTCGGACCGCACAGGGATGATTTATGTTTTAATATAAAGGGTGTAGATATAAGGAAGTTTGGATCTCAGGGGCAACAAAGAACCGCTGCTTTATCGCTTAAGTTGTCAGAGATAGAGTTGGTTAAGAATACTACAAATAATACTCCTATTTTATTATTGGATGATGTGTTATCGGAATTGGATAGTAACAGGCAAAATTATTTGCTGGATAGTATTTATAATACGCAGAATTTTATAACTTGTACAGGGTTAAATGAATTTGTGGAAAATAGATTTCATTTGAATAGGGTATTTAAGGTGGTAGATGGTGTTGTTTATGAATCTTATAATAAAATGTAGTTGATAAATAAATATTTAGGTATTTATTAATGATAAATCTATTTTATTTTTTTAGTCTGTACTTAAATAAGCTTTATAATACAGACCTTTATGACAAAGAAATGTAGGAGGTTCCAAATGAGTACTGAGTATGGTGCAGATCAGATACAGATTTTAGAAGGGTTAGAAGCAGTAAGAAAAAGACCAGGTATGTATATTGGCAGTACATCTTCAAGAGGGCTTCATCACCTTGTTTATGAAATAGTTGATAATGCAATTGATGAAGCTTTAGCTGGTTATTGCGATATTATTGATATAACAATTGAAGATGATAATTCAATAACGGTTGTTGATAATGGACGTGGAATACCGGTTGGTATTAATCAAAAAGCAGGTATACCAGCAGTTGAAGTAGTTTTTACAATTTTACATGCCGGAGGAAAATTTGGCGGCGGCGGATACAAAGTATCAGGTGGCTTACATGGTGTTGGTGCTTCTGTTGTGAATGCCTTATCTAATTGGCTTGAAGTTATTATTTTTAGCGAAGGTAAAATGTATCAACAAAGATATGAAAAGGGTATAGTAATTTATCCTTTAAAAGTAATTGGTAATTGTGAATTGGATAAAACAGGATCTGTTATAAAATTTATGCCGGATGAAACAATCTTTGAAGAGACTATTTTTAGTTTTGAAATACTGCAACAGAGGATAAGGGAAATGGCTTTTTTAACGAAAGATGTCAGAATGATTTTGAGAGATAAAAGAGATGGTCAGGAAGATGAAAAGACGTTTCATTATGAAGGAGGAATTAAGGAATTTGTAACTTATTTGAATAGCAATAAGACATCAATTTATGATGAGGTTATATATTGTGAAGGGACAAAGGATAATGTTTATGTTGAAGTAGCTTTGCAGCATACGGAGTCTTATAATGAAAGCGTGTTTAGTTTTGTGAATAATATTACGACTCCGGAGGGCGGAACACATCTATCTGGTTTTAAATCTGCATTAACAAAGACGTTTAATGATTATGCAAGAAAGAATAAATTATTAAAGGATAATGAAGCGAACTTAGTAGGAGAGGATATTCGAGAAGGTATTACTGCTATAATTAGTATAAAGTTAGAAGAACCTCAGTTCGAGGGGCAGACGAAACAGAAATTAGGAAACAGTGAAGCCCGCGGAGCTGTGGATAGTATTTTAAGTGATCAGTTAACTATATTTTTGGAGCAGAATCCAAAAGTTGCAAAGTGTATTTTAGACAAATCTATTTTGGCGCAAAGAGCAAGGGATGCAGCAAGAAAGGCAAGAGATTTAACAAGAAGAAAGTCAGCTCTTGAAGGTATGGCACTTCCTGGTAAATTAGCAGATTGTTCAGATAAGAATCCAAAAAATTGTGAAATATATATTGTTGAAGGGGACTCTGCCGGTGGTTCTGCAAAAACAGCAAGATCCAGAAATACACAAGCTATTTTACCATTACGCGGTAAAATATTAAATGTTGAAAAAGCTAGATTGGATAAAATATATGCTAATGCTGAAATTAAGGCAATGATTACAGCATTTGGTACTGGTATTCATGATGAATTTGATATTACAAAGTTAAGATACCATAAGATTATTATTATGACAGATGCTGACGTGGATGGTGCTCATATTAGTACTTTGTTATTGACATTCTTATATCGTTTTATGCCGGAACTTATTAAAGAAGGATATGTATATCTGGCACAGCCTCCGCTGTTTAAAATTGAAAAAAATAAAAAGTCTTGGTATGCTTATGATCCAAAAGAATTGGATAATATTCTTTTAGAAATAGGACGAGATAATAATGTGAAAATTCAACGTTACAAAGGGCTTGGGGAAATGGATGCAGAGCAGCTTTGGGATACAACGATGGATCCTGAAAAGAGAATTCTTCTTCGTGTAACCATGGATAATGATTCCGCATCAGAAATTGATTTAACATTTACAACTTTAATGGGTGATAAAGTAGAGCCTAGAAGAGAATTTATTGAAGCAAATGCAAAATATGTTCATAATCTGGATATTTAACCGAGTTATTATAAAAGAAGCTTTGGAGGAAAAAAATGGAATATAATATTTTTGATAAAGTCCATGATGTGGGTCTGCAAGAGACAATGGAAGACTCATATATAGATTACGCCATGAGTGTTATTGCATCCCGTGCTTTACCTGATGTAAGGGATGGATTAAAACCAGTTCAGCGTAGAGTTTTATTTTCTATGATAGAATTAAATAATGGACCGGATAAGCCTCATCGAAAATGTGCTCGTATTGTTGGTGATACTATGGGTAAGTATCACCCTCATGGTGATAGTTCTATTTATGGAGCGTTGGTTAATATGGCGCAACATTGGTCAACCAGATATCCACTTGTAGATGGTCATGGAAACTTTGGGTCTGTAGACGGTGACGGTGCGGCTGCCATGCGTTATACTGAAGCAAGATTAAGCAAAATTTCAATGGAAATGCTTGCTGATATTAATAAAAATACGGTGGATTTCGGTCCAAACTTTGATGAAACAGAAAGAGAGCCTATTGTATTGCCGGCCAGATTTCCTAATTTATTAATAAATGGAACATCTGGTATTGCTGTTGGTATGGCAACAAATATTCCACCTCATAATCTAAAGGAAATAATAGATGCAGTAGTGAAAATAATAGATAATATTGTTGAAGAAGACAGAGAAACTGAGATTGAGGAGATTTTAAAAATTGTAAAAGGTCCTGATTTTCCGACCGGTGCGCAGATATTAGGTACCAGAGGAATTGAAGAAGCATATAGAACAGGTCGCGGTAAGATACGTGTACGTGCTATTACAGATATTGAGGCTATGGCAAATGGTAAAAGTAGGATTATAGTAACTGAATTACCATATATGGTAAATAAAGCTAGATTAATTGAAAAAATAGCGGAACTTGTCAGAGATAAGAAAATTGATGGTATTACAGATTTACGTGATGAATCTGATAGATCTGGTATGCGCATCTGTATAGAACTTCGTAGAGATGTAAATGCAAATGTAATTTTAAATCAACTTTACAAACATACACAATTACAAGATACATTCGGTGTTATTATGCTTTCTTTGGTTCATAATGAGCCAAGGATTATGACGATTCTTACCATGCTCACCTACTATCTGGAGCATCAGGAAGAAGTAGTAACAAGAAGAACACAGTATGAATTAAATAAGGCGGAAGAAAGAGCACATATTTTACAGGGATTAATTATTGCGCTTGATCATATTGATGAAGTTATCAGAATTATTAGAGCATCTAAAAATACGCAGATAGCTAAAGAAGGCTTAATTGAAAGATTTTCTCTGACAGATGTCCAGGCACAGGCAATTGTTGATATGAGACTTCGTGCTTTAACAGGTCTTGAAAGAGAAAAATTAGAAGCTGAGTTTGCAGAATTAATGAAAAGAATAGAAGAATTAAAAGCAATATTGGGTGATAGAAAATTGCTTCTAGGAATAATAAAAGAAGAAATTGTAGTTATAAGCAATAAATATAGTGATCAAAGAAGAACTTCTATTGGATTCGATGAGTATGATATCTCCATGGAGGATTTAATTCCAGTTGAAAATACTGTAATTGCTATGACAAAATTAGGTTATATTAAACGTATGACTATTGATAATTTCAAGAGCCAGAATCGTGGTGGTAAAGGTATCAAAGGTATGCAGACAATAGAAGATGACTACATCGAAGAGCTGTTAATGACCACAACGCATCATTATATTAATTTCTTTACAAACACCGGTAAAGTTTATAGATTAAAAGCTTATGAAATTGCTGAAGCTTCGAGAACTGCAAGAGGTACAGCAATTATTAATCTATTGCAATTATCACCGGGTGAAAAAATAACTGCAATTATTCCAATTAAGGAATATGACAAAGGCTTATATTTATTTATGGCTACGAAAAATGGCATTGTGAAGAAAACCCCAATTACAGAGTATGCAAATGTACGGAAAACAGGACTTGCTGCTATTACTCTTCGTGAAGAGGATGAGTTAATCGAAGTGAAGACAACTGATAGCCAAAAGAATATCATCTTAGTTACAAAATATGGACAATGTATCAGATTTAAAGAAACAGATGTTAGATCTACTGGAAGGACTTCAATGGGAGTTATTGGTATGAATCTGTCCGATAGAGATGAAGTAGTTGGAATGCAGCTTAATAGTCAGGGTAAATATTTACTTATTGTATCCGAAAATGGTATGGGTAAACGAACTCTTATGTCCGATTTTTCTAATCAAAACCGTGGAGGTAAAGGTGTAAAGTGCTATAAGATTTCTGAAAAAACCGGAAATGTTGTCGGTGTAAAAGCGGTTAATGAAGAAAATGAAATTATGATTATTACGACAGAAGGTATTGTGATAAGATTAGAATGCGGCGATATTTCTGTGTTAGGCAGAATTACTTCCGGAGTTAAATTAATGAATATTAAAACAGATAGTGATATTTCAGTTGCCAGTATTGCAAAAGTAAAGGAAGATACTTCTTTATTATCTGAAGAAGTAACCATTGATTTGGATTGTATAGAAATTGATGAGATAAAAGATAATAATGAGGGACAAAAATAATTTAGCTAAATGGTATTCATTACTAAATTAGTAACTGGTCTTCAAGAACGCCTAAGTATTTTACTTGACTTACGAATAATTTTGGTGTATCGTCATAAAGAATAAGTTTTATAATAATATTGAAAGGCTGCTCAAGTATTGATTCTTTCAATCGTTTTATTATGTCTGGCAAAATGCGGCATTGGGCACATACCACATGTAAAATTGTGATATGTATGGGTAAAGGCAGAAAGAAAATTTAAGAAAAGGGGCCATGCAGTGCATTAATTCTTTCAACCCTTTCTATTTTAGCAGTATCGCAAACAAGCTTGCGATATGCATGGGTGTAAATATGAGTATTCGTAGATTAGTTGCTATATGGTCGGCAAAAGTAGTAAATACAGTCTGTAAGATTATAGGTAAAAAAGGTGAAACTTTACCAGGTAAGATTGCTTTACAAATTTATCCTTATATTTTACAGGAATTAGCTATTGAGGTTCGTCAAAAAAAATATATAGTGTGCGGAACAAATGGGAAGACTACTACTAATAATCTATTAAGTGAGGCATTACTTTGTGAAGGAAAAAAAGTTATTATTAATACTGCTGGTTCCAATATGTTAAATGGTGTTGTTTCCGCATTTGTAATAGGTGCGGGGTTGAACGGAAAGCTAGATGCTGATTACGCTTGCATTGAAGTAGATGAAGCTTCCGCCGTAAAAGTATTTTCCCATTTTATACCAGATTATATGATATTAACGAATTTATTTAGAGATCAATTGGATAGATATGGTGAAATAGATACCATAGAGGATTTACTTCTGAAAGCGTTAAGTATGGGGGAGAATATAAAACTTATAGTAAATGGAGATGACACTTTATCCACTGCTTTAGCAGTAAAAAGTGGACATGGATATATTACTTTTGGAGTAAGTGAAAATGTTTTAGATAATAGCGATAATGCTAATGAAGTAAAAGAAGGAAGTTTTTGTCCCATTTGTGGTAATAAATTAGAGTATGAATATTATCATTATAGCCAGTTAGGAAAATATGATTGTCCGATATGTGATTTTACAAGACCTATTATAGATTTTGATGCCACAAATATAGATTTGGATAATAAAATAGCGTTTGACGTTGAAGAAACAAAGATTGAAGTTAACTATAGAG
>Ga0153997_1000187_pt1 | contig 18387 bp, 16 predicted proteins | sample TSNC081MetaG_FD_104750 | JGI IMG/M metagenome (GOLD analysis project Ga0153997, IMG submission 104750) | Attine ant fungus gardens microbial communities from North Carolina, USA - TSNC081 MetaG | ecosystem: Host-associated > Fungi > Mycelium > Unclassified | place: USA: North Carolina, Lumber...
ACAAATTGGAAATACTGTTTCCAATTAATAGTAACAAAAAAACAAAAATAGGAAACACAATCATATATGTTGACTTCGCTGATTTTTTTAGTTATACTATAGTTTACTAAATGCATAGCCATTAAATTGCTTTGCACATTTATAGCTTTTAGTATATAATTTAGAAATAGCAAATTAACTTGAAACCAATCTTTCATATATTATGTTAGGATGTGAAAATATGAAAATAGAAAAAATCAATGATAATCAAATAAAGTGTACTCTTTCCAAGGATGATTTACTTGATAGGGAATTAAAATTAAGTGAACTTGCCTATGGAACTGAAAAAGCAAAGTCACTCTTCAGGGATATGATGCAACAGGCATCATATGAAGTAGGTTTCGAAGCGGATGACATCCCATTAATGATAGAGGCAATCCCGTTATCACCGGAGTGTATCATTTTAATTATCACTAAGGTAGATGATCCTGAGGAATTGGACACTAGATTTGCGAAGTTTGCCCCAACCATAACGGATGACGAATTAGACTCTTATACTTCATATGATCCGCATGACGAAGGAGCTGATGATATTCTTGGACTTTTTAAGAGAATATACGAAGCGAAAGCAAGTGTAGCCAAAAACAAAGCAATATTGCAAAATGAGGAGATACCTGATATTGATGCTGTAGCCAATCTCACAAGACTTTATAGATTTAAAAATTTAGATTATGTAATTCAAGTTGCTCACACATTAAACAGTTATTATAAAGGTTATAATTCTTTATATAAGAATGAGCAAGAAGGAACTTACTCACTAATCGTTAAGAAATCTGCTCATACTCCTGAGGAATTTAATAAAGTATGTAATGTTCTTTCGGAATACGGCGTCAATGTAAAATATTCCATTGCCTCAGAAGCATTTTTACAAGAACATAATGTTACCATTGCGCTGAAAAATGCATTACAGCAATTAGCTGCAGTATAAGTGTGGTAGTGTAACTATCGCAAATCGTTTGTGGTATGCATATTTCATCTTGAGATTAGGAAAGAGGATGACCTCCATAATACATAATGCAGGTTCATTCTCTTTCCTGTTGAAATTCATGGCAAAATATTTCTTCATTAGCCTGTGCTCTGCGCTGTTTTCTTATCACACTTATTATAATTTTATTTCTTAAACTTTAGATTCTAAGAATGCATTGATTTTCTCCATCAATAGTTCAATATCAATGCCATGTACCATAGCTGCCTCTTCCAGGCTTTCAGCCTGTGATGACGGACAACCTACACAATGCATACCTGCATTCATAAGAACGGGAACAATGCCGCTATCCATTTTGATTAAATCTCCAATTATTGTTTCTTTCGTTGCTAATTTCATTTTTATATTTCTCCTTTAAATTTATTTGACTTGTTTTTTTGTTACTACATCTTATTATAGCTAAAAGACTTAAAAAAGCAATACTGATATGGAAATTATATTTTTGCAACATGTGATCTGTTATGAATGAATCAAATAAATTTTTCACATACTGTTTCAGTGTAACCATACCTCGATTCACATTTTTTTCACGGCCTGATCCAATTTAGGTTATATTTAGTCTGTAATTTTGTATACTGTATCCAAAAAAGAACAATTAATTCATTGACGTGTATACATTATTTTAATATAATACAGGTAAGAATAAAAATTCCTGCAAAGCTGAGTTCATAAAACATGAATCCAGACGAAACTTGGATTTATACACTACGCATACGTATTTGAGGACATCGCAAACTGTATGGCGATACAAACCCTTGACTTGAAAAGACTAATTATTACTGTATACTCAAAATATTAAGAGGAAATTTAAAAAATATTAGAATATAGGAGGCAATAGATGAGAGCGGAATGGAAAGATTTTGTTGGCGGAACATGGGAAAGAGAAATAAACGTTAGAGATTTTATTCAGAAGAATTATGCCATATATGAGGGGGATGACAGTTTCTTGGTTGGACCAACAAAGAATACCACTGATTTGTGGGAACTAGTACTCGAATTATCAAAAAAGGAACAAGAAGCCGGCGGTGTTTTAGACATGGATACCAAAGTTATTTCAACGCTAACTTCACACGCTGCCGGATATTTAGACAAGGATAAAGAAGTAATTATTGGTTTTCAGACGGATGAACCCTTCAAACGATCGTTGCAGCCATATGGCGGTATCCGTATGGCAATGAAGGCTTGTCAAGACAACGGGTATGAGGTGGAGCCTGAGGTCGTAGAATTCTTTATGAAGCACAGAAAAACACATAATGCAGGTGTTTTCGATGCGTATACAGACGAAATGAGAGCATGCCGTTCTAACCATATTATCACAGGTTTACCAGATTCTTATGGCCGCGGACGTATTATTGGTGATTATCGTCGTGTTGCTCTCTACGGGGTAGACATTTTAATTGCTGACAAACGGGATCAAAAAGCTACTACACGTACTACTATGTATCAGGATGTTATTCGTGAAAGAGAAGAATTATCAGAGCAAATTCGTGCGTTAGGCGAGTTAAAAAAATTAGCCAACATTTATGGATGTGATATTTCGAAACCAGCTACTACATTTCAAGAAGCGGTTCAGGCTGTCTACTTTGGCTACCTTGCTGCAGTGAAAGACCAAAATGGTGCCGCTATGTCTTTGGGACGTACGTCTACCTTTCTTGATATCTATGCGGAAAGAGATTTAAAAAGCGCTATTGCAACAGAAGTAGAGATTCAGGAAATCATTGATCAGTTTATTATGAAACTTCGACTTGTAAAATTTGCCCGTACACCGGAATACAACGATTTATTCTCTGGAGATCCTACATGGGTAACAGAAGCAATCGGCGGTGTTGGTATCGATGGACGTCCACTCGTTACCAAAAATTCCTTTCGATATCTTCACACGTTAACAAACCTTGGAACTTCACCAGAACCTAACCTGACTGTTCTTTGGTCAACCAGATTACCGGTTAACTTCAAAAGGTTCTGTGCTAAGACTTCTATTCAATCATCTTCTATCCAATATGAAAATGATGATTTGATGAGAATATCGCATGGTGATGATTACGCTATTGCGTGTTGTGTATCTTCCATGCGTGTTGGTAAAGAGATGCAGCTTTTCGGAGCGCGCGCTAATTTAGCAAAGTGTTTACTTTATTCTATTAATGGCGGAATTGATGAAATTTCGAAACAACAGGTTGGCCCTAAATTCAGACCTATCACTTCAGACTATTTAGACTATGATGAAGTAATGGAAAAATATAAGGATATGATGAAGTGGTTATCCGGAATTTATGTTAATACTTTAAATGTAATTCATTATATGCATGACAAATACTGTTATGAAAGTATACAGATGGCTTTACATGATAAAGAAGTAACTCGCTGGTTCGCAACTGGTATTGCTGGTTTGTCCGTAGTTGCTGATTCACTGTCCGCTATAAAATATGCAAAAGTAAAAACCATAAGAGATGAAAACGGAATTGTTATTGATTATAAAGTGGAAGGCGATTTTCCTAAATATGGGAATGATGATGACCGCGTAGATGAGCTTGCAAATTCACTTGTTCATACATTTATGCAATACGTCCGCGGAAATCATACCTATCGTGATGGTGTTCCAACAACATCTATCTTAACGATTACATCAAACGTAGTTTATGGTAAAAATACTGGTTCGACACCAGATGGCAGAAAGGGAGGGCAGCCATTCGCTCCAGGAGCAAACCCAATGCATGGCCGTGATTCACACGGTGCTGTAGCTTCACTTGCCTCTGTTTCAAAGCTGCCATTTAAAGATGCACAAGATGGCATTTCAAATACCTTCTCCATTATTCCGGGAGCTCTCGGAAAAGAAGATATTGTTTTTGCAGGCGGTCTGGACATAGAACTCAGCGACATTGATTAATTTGTCTGGGCTATCCATGGGCATGAGGTTGAAAGAAAATATAGGAAAAGGAGTCATGCAGTGCATTGATTCTTTCAACCAGTTCTATTTAAGCAGTATTCAATTTACAGGCAAATTGAATAAGCATGGTTGTAAATATGAAAGAAGATAACGAAAAGAAATTAATTGATGATATTGTCGCAATGTTGGATCAATCCGTTTCAGAAGGCATTGGTCACTTAAACATCTCTGTTGATAAAAGCAAGAAAGATGTTGCAAAGTTTCACAAATCTGTCAACATAATTTCCTCTTCCGATTGTGTTTCTAAAAATATGGCCTGTAAAATACCAAATCTTCTGGAAGGCTTAGATGACAGTCAGCGCAAACCATAAGAATACACTGCATGAGAATAACTCATTCACACTATATATAAAGGAGGATTCAATCATGAGTAACATTAGCGGTTCACAAATAGATAATCTGGTAAACTTATTAGATGGCTATACAGAAAAGGGAGGACATCATTTAAATGTAAATGTCTTTACGAAAGAAACTTTGTTAGACGCACAAAAACATCCTGAAAACTACCCACAGTTAACAGTTCGTGTTTCCGGATATGCTGTAAATTTTAACAAATTAACAAAGGAGCAGCAAGATGAAGTTATTTCCAGAACATTTCATAACGAAATGTAATCATGAAACGAGAGCTTGAACTCTCACTGAAGCAACTAAATCCTACACACCTCTTTCACTTCGCTTAGAAGCGGGAAACTTGCTTTAGAGATTATATTTAGAAATGATGCCACTGACTAGTAGAAAGGATTTAATAAGATGAAAGGTTACATTCATTCAATTGAAAGCTTCGGCACTGTAGATGGTCCTGGAATCCGGATGGTGGTCTTCTTTCAGGGCTGTCCAATGCGTTGCTTATATTGTCATAACCCGGATACCTGGAAGATGAGTACTGGCAGCCAGATGACAGTTGATGAAATATTAAGTGTTTACGATAAAAATATTGATTTTTATAAACATGGTGGTGGTATCACTGTAACTGGCGGAGAAGCGCTTACGCAGATAGATTTTTTAATAAAATTATTTATGGAAGCTAAGAAAAGAAAGATTCATACCTGTCTGGATACTTCCGGTGTTACCTTTCATAAAGATAATGAAGTTGTTGTGACTAAATTTGAAAAATTATTGAATGCAGTTGACCTTATTATGTTGGATATTAAGCATATTAATCCTCATGAGCATAAGAAGTTAACCGGTCATCCCCTGGATAATATTTTAGACTTTGCTGACTTTACAGATAAACGAAATATTCCACTATGGATTCGCCATGTAGTGGTTCCTACTATTACAGATAATGAGACGTATCTGTCCGAACTGGGATACTATATTGGTGGACTAAAGAATATTAAGGCTCTTGATGTCCTCCCATACCACTCTATGGGAAAGTTAAAGTATAAAGAATTGGGGATAGACTATCCACTAAAAAATATTCCGGATTTAGATGAAAAAGAGATTGCAACACACAAAAAAAATATTTTAAGAGGTATAAAAAAGCGTAGAAGTGAGTTAATAAAGCCAACAAAATAGAAGCTTTGAAATAGTATTCATTTTTCAAATAATTTGTGCTTTTCCAGTATAAAAATTTTTAGGGGAAAGGTAACAGTTCAGCCTTATGTATTCGAAGACGGTCGAGATTTCATGGAACATTCTACTTTAGCCGTTGCGGCAAACAGAGATTTGAAGGAGCGTTCTGATTTTTAGTAATTTATCTTGAATTATTAGACTAACTGTATTAGAATAAAGCTGAAACTATCATTTTGAAGTTATACTAGTTTTTAATTTTTATAAGGAGGAATGTATTATGGCATATGTAATTAACCAAGAATGTATTAGTTGTGGGACTTGTGAATCTGAGTGTCCAGTAAGCGCAATTAGCGATGGTGGCGAACAATATGTAATTGACGCAGATACATGTTTAGATTGTGGCGCATGCGAGTCTGTATGTCCAACCGGAGCTATTTCAGCCGAATAACAATAAATCCACAAACCACATATAAAGAGGGTAGACACGTAATTGCTAACGTTCTACCTTCTTTGTATTTTATTCTTCTTCACTCTTGCTTTTTTCTTCTAAAAAGACCTCTCTTTTTGGGCTTGTCCTTATTCAGGTTCTTTGCAGCTGCAACATGGCGTCTCGTCATCTGATATGTACGTATGGTTTCATCCAGCCGCTTAAATCTTGCTTCTTCTCTTTCTTCACGCATACGCATGATATAGTCCATTTCCTTTGTTAAATTTTCGCTTACATTCTTGCTGATATTCTGACATAAATCCTTGTTGTTTTCTTTCATTACTTGAGATATAATATTGCCTATAATAACTTGAAATTCGTACATTTTTGTTCCAGGTTCACCCTCATAAACGATGCTCTCAGAATCTGACGAAACAAGCCCTGGCCCAGCTATGTTTGTCGCTATTTCCTGCTGTAGCTTTTCTATTTGCAAATCGTATTCTTTGCTATTTTTACCTGTGTTTTCTATCGGAAATCCACTTCCCAAAGTCGAGTCCTGAAAAACTTTGCTGTTCAATTCATCTTTTAACTTAAGAATGTGGTCTATATTATTTGTCTCTGATTTATCCAGCTCAGGTAATAACATTTTAATGGCTTTCAACTGAAAGCCCTGCTCTTTTAGTTCTTTTATATTCTTAAATAATTGAATATTTCCTCTTGTGTAGTATCGATGCCCCATTTCATTTCTCGCAATATCAAGCTCTAATTCTTCTTCCCAATATCTTAGAACATGGGCCTCTACTTCTACCTGTTTTGCAGTGTCTGAAATCATATATCTAGTCTCGCTCATACATACTCCTCCGATATTTAGTTGTAAATATTTACCATTAATTATATTATACCACAATATTTAGTGTTTGCAATAAAAATTTACATATTTTAACACTTTTTCTAATATAATATATGTTGGCTATTTATATTCCAGGACAAAGTGAATCCCCCGCAGTAAGCTGTGGGGGATTTGACCCTTGCGTGTTATTCTCCAAATGTACAATCATCCTTGCATCTAGTGTAGTAACCAGTTCATACTTAGTCTATACTACCTTTTTGTCTTAGGTATTTGATAGCCATCCAACGCCTTTCCAAGATACGCCTTAAAGGGTTTTGCGGCCTCGCATTTTTCCATCACCATTTTATAAAAAACATCTATATCCAAAACCTGTTGATCGGTAAAAAATGCACTCACATACCAACTTTTATTTTTTAAATACTTTGCCTGTGGATGACTTTCTTCATATCCATATGGCATTCTTGTAAGTTTATCTCCTAAAAGTGTAAAGTGTTTTGAAAATTGGGCTCCTGTCACTATATATTCGAATTCATCTCCATGCTCTGCATGTAATCTCTCACTCTACTTGTAATTTCTTTCATTCCAGATGTATGCGTTCCAACACCTAAAAACGTTTGATTATCCGGCATTATGGACACATAGTATCCTAAAGGGAGCATGCTCTTTCCGTAAGGGGAAATGTGCGCCCGGAAAGATGGGTTATAAGGCGTTTTATCAGTGCTAAACCTTATATCCCGGCGCAGCCGATAAATTAATTCTTTGGGTTGCTGATAAATAATAATACCATCCAACTCTCCCAGAAGGTAGCTAAGTCTGGAAACAATCTGCTCAAATATCTCTTTTGCTTCCTGGTACTCTCCCTTATGAGAATGGTGCCATTCACGATTATTATTCTGTCCTAAATCTTTCAAGTATTCCATCATCTTTATACTATCCATAATCCGTTCTCACCTCTGTCAAATTGGATACCCGCAATCCGCTTCGCTATCTGGCAGTAACCTCCCAGCAGCTCCTTAATCCTTACTCATATTCGCAAATTTGGTATAGCTTGGTAACCAAACAAGGTTTACCGTACCAATAGGACCATTTCTTTGCTTTGCTATGATAATCTCGGCCACATTCCTATTTTCAGAATCTTTATTATAATAATCATCTCTATAAATAAACATAACAACATCGGCATCCTGCTCAATGGCACCTGACTCTCTAAGGTCAGACATCATAGGTCTGTGTTCTGGTCTTTGCTCCACCGCACGACTAAGTTGTGATAGTGCAACAACCGGAACATTAAGCTCCCTGGCCAGTCCTTTTAAGGAACGTGATATATCTGAGATTTCCTGCTGTCTGGATTCATTCTTTCCTCTGCCCGTCATCAACTGCAGGTAGTCAATGATAATAATTCCAAGATTATGTTCCAGTTTAAATTTACGGCATTTAGTGCGCAATTCTGATATGGAGATACCCGGAGTATCATCTATAATTAAATTAGACTTTCCTATCACACCTGCGCCTTCAATCAGCTTTGACCAGTCTTCATCTGACAGATTACCTGTTCTAATAACCTGCGAGTCTACATTTGACTCCAGGGAGAGCATTCGATTCACCAACTGCTCCTTAGACATTTCCAAACTAAATATGGCTGCTGTAATATTAGAACGAAAAGCCATATATTGGGCAATATTAAGAACAAAAGCAGTTTTTCCCATGGAAGGTCTGGCTGCAATTAGAATCAAATCAGATGGCTGAAATCCGGACATTTTATAATCCAGATCCACAAAACCTGTTGCGATTCCTGTAACGTTTCCTTTGTTCTTTGAGGCCGCTTCTATTTTATCCAGAGAGTTTAAGACAACCTGCCTGATAGGAACAAAATTACTGGAGTTACGGGTTTGTAACAGAGTAAATATTTTCTTCTCTGTTTCTCCCAAAATATCTTCCAGCTTGTCCTTTCCTAAATATGCTGTATTTGCGATCTCCTCATTGACTCTGATTAGTTTCCTAAGTATAGACTTTTCGCTCACGATATTAGCGTAATATTTTATATTTGCTGATGTAGGCACTGCATTTAACAGGTCACGAACGAACTCAAGACTGCTTATCTCCGGCGGTACGTCTTTTTCTTTTAATCTGTCCTGCAGTGTAATCAAATCAACGGGCTTATTTTCATTATATATTTCAACCATAGCGTCAAATATGATTCCATATTGCTGCTGGTAAAAATCATCGCTTGTTATGATTTCTGAAGCCGTCATAATCGCTTCACGATCCATAATCATAGCACCTATTACTGACTGCTCGGCTTCTATACTATGGGGCAATACTCTTTTTATGAGTGCTTCTTCCATCCAAATTTTCCTCCTTAGTGCTACGTTTCTATTACATTAACCTTTAACCTGGCTGTTACTTTTGGGTGTAATTTTACTGGAATGCTATGTGTACCCAAAGCTTTAATACCGTTTGCTGCCTGCATCTTCTTCTTATCGATTTCCAGATTAAGCTGTTCTTTTACTGCCTCAGAAATTTCTTTTGTAGATACGGAGCCGAATATCTTTCCACCTTTTCCAACTTTTATGTTTACGGTAACTTCTTTTGCCTCAATTTGAGTTTTAAACGCCTCCGCTTCTTCTATTATTTGCTTTGCAATTCTTTCTTCATTGGCTTTCTGTAATTTTAAATCATTGATATTCTTTTTTGTTGCTTCTATGCCCAATTTTTTGGGCAATATAAAGTTTCTGGCATACCCATCGTTTACTTTTACTTTATCGCCTTTTTTTCCCAATGACTTTACGTCTTCTAATAAAATAATATCCATTATATATCACCTGCCTCTATCATATTTCCTAATATCTCTTTTAGGGTTTCTATTGCTTCCTCTATGGTTCCATCAACCTGGGCACCAGCGATGTTCATATGACCACCGCCTCCCATCCGCTCCATTACTAATTGTACATTCGCTTCATCTATGGAACGGGCACTTATATAAATAATCCCATTATATGGTGTCAGTACAAAGGACGCCTTAACACCGATAATGTTCAGCAGTTCATTCGCGGTCTGCGCTCCTACAACCGTCGGACTCTCAAGATGTCCACTTGGACAGGTAGTAATCGCATATGCTTCTCTGAAGACCTCTGCATTACGAACGGCTTCTGCTCTGGCTTTGTAATCTCCCATACCATTACGGAACATCTTACGTACACGAGTCACATCTGCCCCGCATCTTCTTAGAAATGCGGCCGCTTCAAATGTCCTTACACCTGTCTTGGTCAAGAAATTGTTGGTATCTATAATGATTCCTGCATAGATACAATCTGCCTCCACACTTCTGATTCTGATACCATCCGAGAAATACTGCAGGATCTCAGCTACCATCTCGCAAGAGGAGGAAGCATAGGATTCCACATAAGAAAGTATCGCATTTTCAATGGCTTCACTTCCTCTCCTATGATGATCTAACACTACTATAGTCTTAGTCATCATTAACAAATCCGGACATTCTGTAAAGCTTGGCTTATTGGTATCAACTACTACTACAACTGTGTTGTTATCCACAATTTCTTTTGCTTCATTTCCAGTTATAAACATTTTCTTTGTATAGTCAGGATTATTTAAAAAGCTATCCATTAATGGGCGTACCGAAGTTGTAACATCATTAATCACTATCAATGCATTTTTATCAAGTGCCCTTACTGCGCAATAGATACCAATGGCTGCCCCAAAGGAATCCACATCGCTGATTTTGTGTCCCATTACCACTACTTTATCTTTTGTTTCCATGATTTCTCTGAGCGCATGAGCTTTCACACGGGCTTTTACGCGGGTGTTCTTTTCAATTTGTTGAGACTTTCCACCAAAGTATGAGATTTTGTCACCGGATTTTACAACGGCCTGATCCCCTCCGCGACCCAGGGCCAGATCGATTGCAATTCGGGAATATTCATAGTTCTGCGCATAGGAGTTCTTACTGACGCCTATTCCTATACTGATAGTAACTGCCATGGCATTCCCTATATTCACAGATTTTACATCTTCTAATAATGCAAATCGGCTTTCTTCTAAAAGCGTCAGGTATTTGTGCTTAAATACGATGAAGTATTTATCCTTTTCAAGCTTTCTTGCAATTCCGTCCATGTTGGTTATATATTTGTTGATCTTGCGGTCTATGAGTGCAATGAGAAGGGAACGCCTCACTTCTTCAATACTATCTAAAGCTTCATCATAGTTGTCAAGATAAATGAGTCCTGTTACCAGTTTTTCGTCAACAATCTCTTTTTCATATTTCTTAATCAGGGTTTCATCAAATAGATAGATTGCGATCAATTGTGCACTTTCCTCAGGAATGTCCACAATGGTAACAGATTCCACTATACTCTCAATCGACATCTTCTGCAGACTCACCCTGTATATCTTCTCTTCAAATTCCACATAAACAGACTTTGGTTCTTTATCCAAAGGCAACGTGCTTTTGTCTATCTCTGAAAATATATTTGTAATGGACTTTCTATAACTTTTATCTTTGTTCGCAACATTGCAAAACTCTCTGTTCATCCATAGGATACTGCCCTCCTGATCTAGCAAAGCGTATGGAATTTCAAACTTTTTCAACAGGGTCTTCTGAATCTGACCATATTGGGTCGCAAACGATATTAGTTCATTGATAACGAGTGGTTTGTTATAAAAATAAAGTACCAAAACTACTAGTAAGTATATGACTATACACGCACTCATCACAAATCCTACTCGTAAATCTATGATATACAGCCATATATCGATAGCCACCAGTAAAATTGTGACAAATATGGGCCATTGTAAATATGCTTTTAGCTGACCCTTTAATTTATATTTTTTACTCATTTTAACTCCCATACATCCGCTTTGCGGGTGCTCTAATCGGTTTGTTGAAAATAAATTTTCAACAAACCGATTATACTTTTTAGAATGTTTTCATGTAACAAACTATATTATAACATTTTTATTCTGTGTAGAAAAGAACTTTATTACTTGAATTATTTTCGCTGTAACCATTTTTATTCTAAGACGGACGAGATTCCAAGGAACAGTCTACTTCTTTAGACCTACAGGCTAAACGCTCCCATGAGCCCGAAGGGCATGGTCTCATGTCTGCAGCCTGAAAAGGTCTTTAGAAGTAGACTGTTCCTTGGAATCTCTGATTACAGCAGTTGATCTTATATGTATTTGTTCCATTTTTACGAAACCATACTGCAGCTGGATGCCTTCAGTATCCTTTCGTTATTTCAACTGACATTTCTTTTGTTTTGGATTGACTTAAATAAGACATCCGACTCGGATATTTTTTTTCATTTTTTTTGTGAATAACTTTAAGATACCTATGCTGCCAGATTTTCTTGCTTTCCCATCTCAAACAGCCTCCTGTAATAGGAGTGGTTATATAGGAAGTATATAACCAGGCAATTGCTTTGTCAAATACCCCACAGCCTATTGCTGTGGGGTATTTGACATTAATTTCCTTATACTCTTTTTAACAGTACTGTTTCTTCATAAGTTTCAATTTCTTTAAACCATTCCTCTCTAACTGGAACGTTATTTTTCTCGCAGAAATAGTTCCATACATCGCTAAATGGATAGAATTTTAATTCTTCCTGCATAACCAAAAGCTTAGTAAATTGCCCTGCGTTCTGGAGTGTTTTTAACTCTGCGTTTGGTGCTAATAGCGCATATAATAAGGATTTCTGCATATTGCGCATACCTACTACCCATGCCGAAACTCTGTTAATACTGGCATCGAAGAAATCCAGTCCTATAAATACTCTGTCTAATGCGTCATTTCTCACAATTTCTTTTGCTATTTCTTTTGTTTCATCATCGAACAATACTACATGATCACTATCCCAGCGAACTGGTCTGGTGACATGTAATGCAATTTTTTCATTGAATAATAGCATGGAAGGGATTTTATCGGATACTACTTCCGTTGGGTGATAATGTCCATTATCCATAAGAGAGAGAATTCCTTTGTTGCTTGCATAATTTACGGTAAATTCGCTGGAGCCTACTGTATAGGATTCCATACCAATACCAAATACTTTTGATTCTAAACAAACATATACTAAGGATTTATTATATTCTATAGCTAAAATTTGATCCAAAGAGTCTTTAAATCTTGCTCTTGGGCCAAGGCGATCTGCCGGAATATCTTTGTAGCCATCCGGAATCCAGATATTCATAACACAAGGCATCCCTAATTCTTTTGCAAAATATTCTGAAATTCTAATACATGCTTTTCCATGTTCAATCCAGAAGCTGCGGATTTCATCATCAGGGCTTGATAATGTAAATTGTCCTGCCTTTTCATGTGAGAAGAATGTTGGATTGAAGTCTATTCCTAAGCCTCTTTCTCTTGCATATTCTACCCACTTGCTAAAATGCTTTGGTTCTAATTTATCTCTGTCAACAAATCCGCCTTTTTCAAAAATTGCATAGTTTGCATGTAAATTAATTTTGTGTTTTCCCGGGATAAGTGAAAGGGCTTTATCCATATCTGCCATTAATTCTTCCGGTGTTCTGGCTTTTCCCGGATAGTCTCCAGTAGTTTGAATCCCTCCGGTTAAAGGACCGTCTGTATCAAATCCTTTTACATCATCTCCTTGCCAGCAATGCATCGAAATGGCGACATTCTTTAATTGCCCCATTGCCGCATCTGTATCTACACCCAATTCAGCGTAAAGGCTTTTCGCCGATTCATATCTTTCTTTAATTGTCATCTCTCGCTCCTGTCTGCCTGAGTTTACAGGCCTAAAATAAGAAACTATTTAGTCACATGCTATGTAATTATAGTAATACATATAATTTATTTTTTATCAAACGCTCTTTCACTGATCTGAATTTCCTATAGTACCAATGAACCTGTTTTTTAGAAAACACTCTAGTGTTATTACTAGTGTACTGTCTAGTTATATATTGCAATGTCAAACGATTCATATATATTTTTTCTAGAATCAGTCAAGCTCTCAAATTTTCCGGCTTCTAGTAATTGAGCCATAATATTGCCTATTGCCGTGGCTTCCCCTGGTCCGGCATACACTGTTTTACCGGTGTATTTTGCAACCAGTTTATTCAGATAATCTGCATTGGCACCACCGCCAACTATGTATATAATTTCATACTTAACTCCCGTGATATCTTCGATCTCTTTAATGGTATCCCGGTAGCAATCAGCTAAACTATTATAGATTACGGCTGCTATTTGTCCGGAAGTCTCCGGCACCACCAGATTATTTTCCCTACAATAAGCTTGTATCTCCTGAATCATACTGTCCGGAGCAAAAAAGCGGTCATCGTTGCAATTCACGATAGTGGGAATCGTTTCTTTTTCGGCACGGTTACACAGCTCAGTAAAAGAAATATTTTCCTGAAGTTCTCTCTTCACTGATTGTATCATCCATAATCCCATGATGTTCTTTAAAAACCGGAAACGGTAGTCATAGCCTCCCTCATTTGTTAAGTTCGCTGCTTCGCTCTTTTCTGAAGTATTTTCTTCAAGTAATTCCGTTCCCATAAGTGACCAGGTTCCAGAGCTGATATACAGATTATTTTCTTCCACACTGGGAATGGCCATTACTGCAGAGGCTGTATCGTGGGTTGCCGGAAGCACTACTTTACATGAGAATCCGACTTCCTCTTCTATCTCTTTTGTAAATTTTCCTACACAGCTACCTGGCTTTGAAATAATGCCAAAAATACTTTTCTTAAATCCTAATCTCTCAATTACCTCCATATCCCAGTCTTTTGTTTTCGCATTAACTAACTGGGTTGTAGATGCATTGGTATATTCTGTTTTTTTCACACCGGTTAACAGATAATGAAAATAGTCCGGCAGTAACAGCATGCTTTCTGCCTGTTCCATAATTTCCGGCTCCTGCTCTTTTACAGCCCTGAGCTGAAATATTGTGTTAAAAATCTGTTTTGCTATACCGGTTCTTTGATATAGTTCTTTTTCGGAAATCATATCGTACACAATTTTATCCATACCATTTGTTCTGTTATCACGATATGCATAGGTATTGCCTAATATATTATCGTCCTTATCCAAGAGAACATGGTCTACAGCCCATGTATCGATACCCATACTTACCGGAATTTTACCACACTCTTTGCATTTTATAATCCCGGTTTTTATTTCATTGAATAGGGATTTGATATCCCAACATAAATGACTATCTTTTTTAATCAAGCTATTCTCAAAACGGTGGATCTCTGTAAGGGATAACTTACCATCTTCTAAACTTCCCAATATATGCCGTCCACTGGAGGCGCCTATATCTACTGCCAAATAATATTCTAACATATCCTATTCTCCTTCATATTACAAGTCCGTTTCCAATACTACTCTTATTGCATCAACGAAATAGTTTCTTACATTAATGATTCAAATAATTCGAAATATCTTCAAGACTTGCCTCCTTAGGATTTCCAGAAGCACAAACGAAGGCTTTTTGGTATGTACGACCTCTTTCTTCCTCTGTAACCGGATTACTCCGCTCCACAATTTGATTTAATACGATTCCGTTTGCCATGACAACCTCCTTTTCTATATTGAAATATTGCTATTTTCTTGTTACCAAACAGATATCCTTATCTAATTATAAATTCTATTTCTAATTTGTTTTAGGTCTTTATTTGTGAATTAACCAACCTTATTTGCATTTTATTACCGTTTGTACAATATCTGTGATATACTTTTATATACGAAACTGACGCCTTGGCATCCCCCTTCGCACAACTACTGTATGCCTAAACAGCAGCTAATGACAAGTTTTAAGGAGACTTTTATTTTATGGACTCACGTTTATTAGAATTATTAAAGAAAATAACACCAGAAGAACAGATGATTCTTGCAGGAAACAGTACTGTGCAGAGGAATCTTTATACTTCAAATGAAGACTTTATTATTGATAGTAATAAAATGTTGGAAAAGGGAAAGATCATTGATATCAGACCTCATACGCGTTTTGTACATTTTCCAAAACACAGGCATAACTATATAGAAATAACATATATGTGCAGCGGAACTACGACCCATATTATTAATGGAGATACGAATATGGTTTTAAAGATGGGGGATTTGCTCATTATGAATCAGAATGTAACCCAGGAAATTCTGCCCGCCTCTTTTGACGATATTGCGGTAAATTTTATCGTTCTGCAGCAGTTTTTTGATCCGGCTTATACCATGCTATCCGGAGAAAGTGTGCTTCGGGATTTTCTGATTGGTACACTGCAGCAGAATTCTGGTCCAGTAAGTTATTTGCACTTTCAGACAGAAGGAATTCTCCCCATTCAGAATTTGGTTGAGAATCTAATTTGGTCCATTTCAAATCCCACTCATAATTCCAGGACGATTAACCAGACTACAATGGGACTTTTATTTTTACAGCTTGTAAATTTTTCGGATAAGCTGAATCAAAATGATCCTAAGCACTATGAGACTAATATTGTATTCACGGCATTTAAATATATCGAAGAAAATTATAAAACTGCTACCTTGGAGGAATTTTCGGCTATGATGAAATTACCTTCTTATTATGTGAGTAAATTGATTAAAAAGAATTCGGAATATACATTTAAGAAATTTTTACAAAGGAAAAGGCTGAATCAGGCTACTTATCTTTTAACGAATACTCTGATTCCTGTGGAAAATATCATTTATTTGGTTGGATATAATAATAATAGCTATTTTCATCGACTATTTAAGGATGAATATAAAATGACACCAAAACAATATAGGCAGTGTAATAAAATTCTTCTCTGATTACCAGACAATACTCCCCCTCCTGACACCTTACTGTCTGTCAACAGGAGGAGTATTTCTCTAATATCTTTACCGTATTCATGTTGGTTGTTCAAACAGACTATGAACTTAAATCGCCGATTATTTTAGCCGGCATACCGGGAACCATTCCTTATTGCAAGCCAAATTTCTCCGTAGCAATGGCGGAGGCAGTTCGTTTAACATTTCCATTAGATACATAAGATCAGGAACATCACTTCTAACCTTCAAGGTTATTTAGCGATGCTCCTGTCTATTTCTTTTATAAAAGTTTAGTTATTAATCTTTCTTTTCACATAAGTTGTGTGCAATAGATGATGTGCTTTATGTCCCCCCGGCTCTCCCAGGTAGGTATCATACAACTCAATAATTGACGGGTTTTCATGTGACTTTCTAATTGGCATAGCTGCATCAATATTGTATAGAACTTTAGCACGCAGGGCACGAATGTCCGTAAAGTTTCTAACACTTGCCGGCTGCTGAGGCTGTCCGCCGCCATTTACACATCCGCCCGGACATCCCATCACTTCGATAAAGTGATATTCGGCTTCACCGGATCTTACTTTGTTCAATAATTCATTTGCTTTTGACAGGCTGGATGCTACTGCTACTTTGATATTCATGCCGGCTACTTCATAAGAAGCTTCCTTGATACCTTCTGTACCACGTACTTCTTTAAAGTCCAGACTTGGCAATTCTTCACCTGTCAGCTTTTCAACAGCTGTTCGAAGAGCTGCTTCCATAACTCCACCAGTTGCGCCGAAAATAACGCCGGCTCCCGTAGATTCTCCTAACGGATTATCGAACCCTTCTTTCGGAAGCTCTGTAAACTGAATGCCGGCACGTTTGATCATTCTTGCCAATTCCCTTGTCGTAAGGGCAATATCCACATCTGGCACACCGTTTGCATCCTGATCAGGTCTTCCAACTTCAAATTTCTTAGCCGTACATGGCATAATGCTGACAGAAACAATATTCTTTGAATCAATGCCTTCTTTTTCTGCGAAGTAAGATTTTACAATAGCTCCAAACATCTGCTGTGGTGATTTACAACTGGACAGATTCTCTGTCATGTCAGGGAAATAATGTTCGCAGTATTTTACCCAACCCGGAGAACAGGAGGTAATCATCGGAAGCACACCACCGTTCTGTACTCTGTCTAGAAATTCATTTGCCTCTTCCATAATCGTTAAATCAGCCGCAAAATCCGTATCAAATACTTTGTTGAATCCAAGACGACGAAGTGATGCTGCCATCTGACCCTCTACATCTGTTCCAACTGGATATCCGAACTCTTCTCCCAGAGCAGCCCTTACGGAAGGAGCCGTCTGTACAATTACATATTTTTCAGGATCTGCGATTGCTGCAAACACCTCTTCTGTCTGATCCTTTTCAGAAATAGCGCCGGTAGGACAGACAGCGATACATTGTCCACAGGAAACACAACTGGTTTCACCCAGGCCCATTTCAAAAGGTGATCCGATAGCAGTCTGAAATCCTCTGTTGTTTGGTCCGATTACTCCGATATTCTGCACTTTTTCACAAACCGCACTACACCTGCGGCAAAGAATACACTTACTGTTGTCACGATACATATGAGCTGCTGATTCGTCAATCTCAAATGCCTGCTTTTCGCCGTCATAAAGACCTTCCTCATCTACCTTCAGATCTTTACTTAGCTTTTGTAACTCACAGTCACCGCTGCGAACGCAAGACAGACATTTTCTATCATGATTCGATAATACTAATTCCAGCGTTTTCTTTCTGGATTTCAATACTTTTGGCGTATTGGTCCATATTTCCATCCCTTCGTTGACAG
>Ga0153997_1000188_pt1 | contig 18323 bp, 16 predicted proteins | sample TSNC081MetaG_FD_104750 | JGI IMG/M metagenome (GOLD analysis project Ga0153997, IMG submission 104750) | Attine ant fungus gardens microbial communities from North Carolina, USA - TSNC081 MetaG | ecosystem: Host-associated > Fungi > Mycelium > Unclassified | place: USA: North Carolina, Lumber...
GTATTGTGAACGAGGCGAAGAATAAGAGATTATCTTATGTACAGCCTGCCTCTGTGGAAGAAATTGCTGGTAATGGGATCAAAGCTGCATTACCTGAAGGAGAAGTTCTTTGCGGTAACCGGCAGTTAATGGATTTAAATCATGTAGATATCCATAAATATAATAATTCAGCATATGGTACGGAAGTATTAGTTGCAGTAAATGGCATATTAGCAGGCTATTTAACGATTGCAGATACTATTAAAGAAGATGCCGGATCTGCTATAGCAAAAATAAAACAGAAGAATATTGTGACTGCAATGTTGACAGGTGATTCCCAAGCGAGTGCTGATGCGGTTGCTAAGACTGCTGGTATTGATGAAGTCCATGCAAAACTTCTTCCCGACGATAAGTTAAATGAGCTTCAGAAGATTCGCAACAAACATGGTGCCGTCATGTTCGTTGGCGATGGAATTAACGATGCTCCTGTTTTAGCCGGCGCTGATGTTGGTGCTGCCATGGGAAGCGGTGCTGATGCTGCTATTGAGGCTGCCGATGTAGTGTTTATGACCTCCAGCGCAGAGGCAATTCCTCAGTCTATCGCAATCGCCAAGTCAACGAATCGAATTGCAAAGCAGAACGTAATCTTTGCTTTGGTTGTAAAAGCAATTACTATGATACTTGGCTTATCCGGATTTGCTTCCATGTGGATGGCAGTATTTGCTGATACCGGTGTTGCTATCCTATGTATTCTGAATTCAATTCGATTATTGTACAAAAAATAGTATAAGCAATTACCTTTCAAGAACGCCAAGGCGTTCTTGCTGCACTGTTTTTGGCGTATATCGCTTAAAATTGGAAAAGACACCAACCATTTCTGACTGATGCCCTATAAAATGTTACTCTCGTACATTTTCTTTTGCTAATTCAAGAAGAAAATCCTTCTTTTCGAGAATCGCCGCTACAGCCGCACATGCCGGACAATCACAATATTTTGCTCCGGCAGACTTAATTTCCCTTGCATGAATCCCAATCTCTTTCGCCTTTTCCGCTCCACAAACCTGAATTCCATGCTCAGAGTCTGCAAAACTGATTAAACCGTCAATTGGAATAATATCCGCTTCCAGCTCATCAAGATATTTTTTTGTTTCTGCGGCTTCCTTCTCAGTTCCAATAGCATCCAACCAAGCCTGGGCTGCTGTTTTTGCTTCACTGCTGCATGTAGGTGCATTCATTAATTCATGTGTTTTTTCAACAACATAATTTCGGATTTCTTTGTCTATGATTCAAACTCCTCCTTTTTTAATCTAGCTATATTATACTATAGTTAGTTAAGATTTGCAATTCATTCTATGTGCATTCAATAGTAAAAAGTCCGTTAATTGCATCATTCTCCCAGAACTTCCACATACACTTTTCTGCTCTGGGGACATCAAACTCTACAAGATAGATATCCTTTGACAAAGTCATAGGAATCCACCGGCTTATTGGCAGCATTTGTGACTAAAGCACAATTTCCCGATTCAACGCAAAACTATAGATGATTTTTTCCTTGACCTTTTTCCCTGTCACTCTCTCTACTGCTTCTGTATAGTAATCCAATTGCACTTTATATCTATTTCTTAGTTTATCCTCTTCCCCATCCTTTATATAATCCGTCTTATAATCAGCTAAAATAATATCCTCACCTTCATAAAAGAACACATCAATAATCCCCTGAACCAGCACCAGTTCATCCTTTGACCATTCTTTCTTCACTCTGGAGGCGGAGGTACCAATAACAAATTGCTGCTCTCTAAACAACTGACCTTTTTCTTTTGCTTCATTCATCCGAACCGCCAGATCTGATTTTCCAAACAAGAAAATCTTATAAGGATCTACTACATCTGCAGTCTCTCTTGTTATCTTACTCTTTGCTACCAGTTCTTCGATTAATTCTGCTGTCTTCTGCTTAGATACTGCTTTTGTAAAATCAATACATTCGAGCATCTTATGATAGGCTGTTCCCCTTACAGCGGCACTCATGCTCTCTTCTGCCCGCATAAACACTGGAGTAAAAGGTATAATCTCCGGTTCTTCATAGATTCTCTTACTATAATCTTCGTCTATATGTTGTCCTCTCTTTTTCAATTCTGAAACAGTAACTTTTGTAACAATATCCCGTTCCTTCTCATATGGATAAATCTCATTTAGTTGCTTCTTCAATAAAATTCTGGTATCTTTCGCATATAGAATCTCAGGATTCCAGTTCAGAAGCATTTCCTTTGTAACATGACTGCCCACCTGCCTTGTAATCTCATCTTCTACTAACTCCTGAAGCTTAATCACTTTTACATCGAACGATACCGCAGCATCATATAATCCATTCTCTATGTTACTTTCTAATTCATACATTTCCAATACATCCGTAAATGATTTGTGCCTCATAAGAGACGGCACAACCCAATCCCAATAGGACGTGGCGCCTGAGAGATGGTAAAACGGCAGCTTTTTCTCCTCCTGCCCGCATAAATATATCCATTTTTCCAATTTATTCCGAATTTTTTTCATGGTGCCGGTTATGATTAATTTTTCCTTAGCTCTTGTAAATGCCACATAAAGGACTCTTAATTCTTCTCCTAAATTCTCCAGAGTTGTTTGCTTTTGTATGACCTTTTTTAAAATTGTGGGCGTCTTCACTCTAAGGTACGGGTCTATAAAGTCAACACCTATTCCAAAATCAGAATGGAGAACCAATTTACTTTTGCTATCCTGATTGTTAAACGATTTGCCCATGCCCGAAGCAAAAACAATAGGAAACTCCAGCCCCTTACTCTTATGAATGCTCATAATTCGAACCGTATCCTCATTTTCTCCTATTACACTGGCTTCGCCGAAGTCCACATCGTACTTTCTCAAATTCTCTATATAGCGGATAAAATTAAATAGGCCTTTATAACTGCTGGCTTCGAAGCTTATGGCTTTTTCTACTAACATATCCACATTGGCTTTTCTCTGCTTTCCGCCTTTCTGCGCCCAGATATAATTCCCATAACCTGTCTGTTCCAGAATAAACCAAATGAGCTCATGCATTGGAGTATATGGCACCTTACTTCTGAAATTTTCCAGCATGAAGAAAAAGGAGCGTAATTTATCCCGCAGTTTTTTATCCTCCCCCTGCTCACCATATAAATAACATGCGCGATAGAAACGCTCTCCCTTATATGAACTTTTTATAACCGCCATCTCGTCACCTGAAAAATGACATATCGGAGACTTAAGAACTGCTGCCATCGGTATATCCTGTCTTGGATTATCCATAAGACGTAACATATTTAAAATATTCTGAATCTCTATAGCCGAAAAATATCCTGTCTGTGAAGTGGAATAGGCCGGAATGCCCTGCCCAGCCAAAACACTGGTGAAAGTGTCTGCCCAGCCATTTATGGTACGAAGTAAAATTACAATATCCTTATACCTGGCCTGGCGGTATTCTCCGGTTTTTTTATCAAGTACCAGCTCTTTTCCTACTATCTCATGAATTCTCTTTGCGATACATTTTGCCTCTAATTCTCTTTCTGTTTCTTCTGGTTCTTTCTCCTCCAGAATTTCTGTGCCCACACTTTCCACCGAACGCATGTGAGGGAGACTTTCCACATCAATCAGCAAAACCTCCGTATTTGAGAAATCCGGCTTATTTCCTTCTTTAAATACCGCCCCCTCATACAAGGCAGTGTTATTATCATATTGGACATTTCCTAAATATTGGGCCATTATCTGATGAAAAATAAAATTAATGCCGTCTAGAACCTGTCCCCTGCTTCGGAAATTTTTATGCAAATCTATCCTTTGACATAAGCTGTCCTTCAAAGAATAGGTTTCATATTTTTCCATAAATAGTTCCGGTCTTGCTAGTCGAAATCGATAGATACTTTGTTTTACATCGCCGACCATGAATATATTATAAGTTCCTCCTGGTATTTTAGAGATACTATTTAGTATTATTTCCTGTACTAAATTGCTGTCTTGATACTCATCTATCATTATTTCTTCAAAGGAATCTGAAAGTTCACTTGCAACCCCGGTTGCCACTGCGTTATCTTCTTTTAACTCCACTAAGATATTCAAAGCAAAATGTTCCAAATCATTAAAGTCAACTAAGTTTTTCTCTGCTTTTTTCTCTTTATATATCTTTGCAAATGCAAGGCTCAAATCTACTAATACTTCTATCTGCTGCCGGCTGTTTTTCATATCCTCTAAAATAACCTCACTTGATGCATAGAAGTATTGTTCTTTTAAGCTTTTTAAAGATTTTTTTACTTGCTCTCTAAGACCTTTTATGATATCCCTCATCTGATCTGATACAGATTTATCTTTTTTTACAGATAATCTTGTATAGGATATCTCATGAAATGCCTGATGATATTCATCATACGTTGCGCAGTTCATCAGCCTCTGTAATAATAACTTGTCAGATTGCAGTGCCTCCTCATACATATAAGGGCCGCCTTGTACTAAAGCTGTGGAAATAGCACGATTCGTAACATTGATTAAATCCTCCAAATAAAGAGTAACACTTGTCTTTAACTGCTGCATCCATTTCTTATTCTCCAACTCGGAAAAGCTAGAAACTGCGTAATCTTTTTTACAATCTTCAAGCCAGATCCCCGGCCATGGATAGCTCATAGAAAAATCATATAATTGTAATATTAATTCCTCTATCTTTTTATCAGATTTTCCTGTGGAATAACATTCAATAAAATGAAAGAAATTTTCCTGTTTGCTCTCAAAGGATTTTTCCAATAAATCTTTCACCACATCAGTTTTTAATAACTTTAATTCTCCCTCATCCCCAATTCTAAAAGAAGGATCTAAGTCTATCGCATTAAAGTTATTTCGGATAACATAGAGACAGAAGCTGTGAATCGTTGTAATTTGCGCATTGTGTATTAATGTAACCTGCCTTTGCAGATGCACATTGTCAGGTTCGTCATCTAATTTTTTCTCTATCGCTGCACGAATACGCTCCCGCATCTCGGCCGCTGCTGCATTTGTAAATGTTACAATGAGTAATTTATCAATATCTACCGGATGGTTCCTATCCGAGATCATAGTGATAATACGTTCAACCAGAACTGCTGTCTTTCCGGAGCCGGCGGCGGCTGATACCAGAATATTTCTACTTCGTAAATCGATCACTTTTTGTTGTTCCTTTGTCCATGAAACAGCCATTGCTTACCTCCTCGTTATTGCAAACCTGCTTGCAATATGCCTCGCTCGTCTTTGCAAGCAGCTCCCAGATATCTTCCTTCTTATACTTCGCCAGCCGCCTATGCGAAAAGCCCGGAGTTTTTTTATCAAAACCACAGACACCACCATAAGGACAATATTCACAGGCATTCTTATCTTCCAGTTCATATGGCTTTACTTGTATATTTCCATCCAAAATTTCTTTCCCTATTTCTGCAATTTTTCCATTTACATAATCAGATAACTGTTCAAATTGCCTTGTTGAGGCAACATTTGAGCTCTTCGATAAACTGCCGCTCGTGTTAAATCCAACTGGAATTACGTTTGAGGTTTTTCCTATTTCATTATCTAATTGATGAATAATATGTGAGTCGTCATTTACAAGACCTTTCATTTTCAGATCTTTTAATATCCTTCCATTTATGGATTCTTCGTCATCTTGTTCGACCCGGTCTGTCATCGGGTCTTTGACATTGTAGTAGAATATACCTGCGGGAATTACTTTTTTTCCTTTATGGGACTTCTGTTCCATCTCCATTGCTGCATTTAGATAAACCACCAATTGGAGCTGCAGACCGTGATAAAGTGCTGTTATATCGAAATCTGTCTCTCCTGATTTATAATCTATAATTTTCACATAAACCTTGTCTTCTTCCTCATAAGTATCCAGCCGGTCTATACGACCCCGAAGTTTTAGCTTTTCATCATCAGACAAATTGATTTGAATGGATTCCAAATCTTCCGCCATATGAAAGGATACCTCATATCTGCTTGGAGTAAAAGTACCTTTTTTTACCTGCTCATGGAGTGCCCAGACAGTTCTTCGCATGATTCGCTTCATGCGCTCTATGTTATATTCATTTCTAGGGCTGCTGTGAAGAATTGTATTATGTAAATCTGTAATTGCATCTTCTACAGCATCATCAATCAACTCATTTCGCCTGCCTTCCGGTACATCAAACCATGTGTATCCATTTTTCTCTAACTTCTTTGAAAACTCTTCTAAAGAATCATGAAACACAGTTCCCATGTCCACAGGTTCAAACTCATAAACCTCCCGCTCTGATAAATGTAAACCATAACTCAGAAAATGCGCAAATGCACAAGCCGCATATTTTTCCAGTCTGGTAACACTATTTTCTAATGTATTTCCATATAATGCATTGGCAACTGCCTTACTAAGCTTCTCTTCCCGGTAGGTATAAAATGCGGCTTCCACTAAATTCTGAATGATATCCTTATACTCCACATTTTCAAAATAGCAAGAATACAATTCCTTCCATTTTTTCTGGTGAGCACCTGTTTTGAACTTATTTTCCTCCAATAAACGAAAGCCTTCAATTAAATATGGGAGACCACTTTTATAAGTAGAAATCTGTTCAATGGAATCTTCATTTTCCTCTTCATCGATAATTTCAATCTGCGCAAAAAGCTTGCTGATATTTCCAATCAGATAAGAAGGTCTTAATGCCTTGCCTTTAGCATTTACCTTACTAAAAGTCAGATACAGCCTCTCACTTGGTTTTGTCATATTCATGTATAAATACAACTTCTGTATATAGGCATTTTGTCTGGAAGTTGGGGCTAGCTCTATATCCTCCTTAATAAGAATCTCTCTTTCTAAATCTGAAATAATTCCGCCAATATTACTGGACTTTGGTATTATTCCATCATTAATACCTACAAAGAACAGAACCTTTACATTCTTTAGCCTTGTCCTTTCGATATCACCCACGACTACCTGATCCACGCTCGGCGGAATGATGCCAACCTTAGCCTCTTCAAATCCTGCGTCCAAAATCTGTGCATACTCTCTTACCTGCAACTTCTCATCTCCCAAAAGTTCCACGATTTTATCCAATAATCCCATAATAATCCGGTATATTTGGGCGTACTCCCGCTCCAAACTAAGTTCGCCTCTTGTATGAAAGTATTCTTCATATTTTTTCAGCTTCAGCTGCATTTGACTGGTGACAATCAGTTCATATAATGCTTTTGTAATATCCCTTACATGTATCCCCTTCCTCTTAACTTCCAACGTAAATGGGGTAATTTCCCGCATAAATTTTTCCCGCATTTCATTAATCGAATTTATCTCCTCTTCTTTCATTCCTTTATAGAGACGAATCCACTTTTGATTCCATTTATGAAACCCTCGTATTCCCAGCGCTATTACATAATTTTCTAATACATCAACTTCTTCCATCTTCAAAACCGACAGATTGCATCTTAAAAATCGAAATACACTTTCATAAGAAAAGTTTAATACCACCATATCGATAGCCGCACGTATAAAGTCGACAAACGGGTTATATAATATACTTCGTTTATGATCAAGAAAACCGGGAATCTCATATTCCGCAAATATCTTTTCAATATAGCTGCTATAAGTTCCCATATCCCCTGTAACTATAGCAAAATCCCTATATCGGTACTGCTTTTCCCTGATAAGAGTCTTAATGGTACCGCTGACAAACCGTATCTCCTCCACAGGATTTTTTTTCAGATGAATACGGATGCTGTCCTGCTTTTTCCGAAAAACTTCACCACGATACCGAAAAAGATTCTGCTCCAGAAAATCCAATGCTTTTGTATCTTTAAAACGATATCTTTCCTTTTTTCCCAACACCACTGGCTTATCAATATCTACTTTCGCATCCATTGCCAACTTATACAAACTATATATTGTTTTTTTACTTAGATGAAATAACCTATGTTCGCCATCCATCTTTAATGGGTCTTCCTTTGCATCTAACGTAACCGTTACATAAATTTTATCAGTCAACTTTAATAGATGCCTTAGCAATTCTAGCTGAATTGGGGTGAAACCAGTAAATCCGTCAAGAGCAATGACACAGTTTTTAATCAGTTCTGATTTGTCAATCACTTGACATAGAGCTGCCAGAATCTCTTCTGCCGTTATATACTTATCCTGAAGATACCGTTCAAAGGCACGATACAGCACGCTAATATCCTGTAACTTATAATTAAGCTGCGGCTTTCCTTCGGTAACCTTTATCATTTTCTCTAATTGCTCCGCCGAAACATTATACTGAGTCAACTCAGATATAATCGATTTCATTTCACTTATGTACCCAATTTTCTTTAAATTTCCCCCGAGAATTTTCAAATCCTCCTGAACCTCTCCTGCTATTTTCCGAATCACCAGATTCTTCCCCGTATCATCCAGAACCAGCCTGTTATACCCGCCAACCTCTTCAAAAACTCGAAAAGCAAGACGTCCAAAACTCAGTACATCAATATTCATAATCCCTTTATTTGGATGAAGAGACACCAAATCCTTCTGCGTCTGCATAGTAAACTGCTCCGGAACCAAAACTATATAATTTTTGCCAGAATTTTCAATAGACTGCCGAATAATACTTTGAGAAAGCTCATAAGATTTACCAGCACCTGAATTCCCCAAAATCAACTGTAATGCCATAACAAACTCCCTTCCAAACCTACCGTACCTCACAGGTAATTGCCAATTGTAATCCACTACTGTATATTTTATCACATTTTTTATACGATTTGGGAATGTTTCTATGCATATTAGTATCCCCAGCATAATAAAATATAGAAACTAGATGATTAGGAGGATTTGCATGAGTTCCAAAACAAAAATTGTTGTGTTACGAATGAAAGAAGTGATATATACAGGTGTTTTTGTAGTTTTGGGAATACTATTAATCTTATTACTCGTCTTTATGTTCTTGCCCAAAAATAATAAGGAAAGTAATTTGACTGAACCTACTATGAAATATACGGCTGGTGTGTATAACACCCCTGTTGTTTTAAATGACAATACACTGGACGTGGAGGTAATCGTCGATGGAAATAATATCAATTCTATTCGCCTTGTAAACTTAAGCGAAGTCGCTACGACTTTGTATCCGTTGATGGAACCAACTCTGGAGACTATTTCAAGTCAAATATATAAACAGCAGTCTACAGATAACATTACATACCAAGAAAGCAACAAATATACTTCCATGTTATTATTGGATGCCATTAATATATCATTGGAAAAAGCGGCTTCAATTAAGTAGGGGGAAGTGAGTATGTAAGTATATTGGGTTTTCTACTAAAATTTATTTTGTATGGAAATACTAAATTTGCCGGTGGAGGGGTTCCACCGGTGTTTTAATGGTATTTTTAAATTTCTTCCAATTCTTTTAACCAAATACCTGCACTTGCATCACTTGGCATTCTTAAATCTCCCCTGGGAGATACTGCAACAGAACCTACCTTTGGTCCATCCGGCAGACAAGAACGCTTAAACTGCTGCGAAAAAAATCTTCGATAGAATACTTTCAACCATTTTAAAATCGTCTCATTGTCATATTCCCCGTCAAATGCTATTTTCGCAATACGATACACCTTTCCTGGCTCATAGCCAAACCGTAGAATATAGTATAAATAAAAATCATGCAGATCGTATGGTCCAACCAAATCTTCTGTCTTTTGTGCAATCTCTCCATCTTTTGGCGGCAGAAGCTCAGGACTTACAGGAGTATCTAAAATATCCCTAAGTATTTCCGCCAGTGTTTCTTCCCCGCAGGTATCTGCATAATAGGATACCAAATGACGTACTAACGTTTTAGGCACTGAAGAATTCACTCCATACATCGACATATGATCTCCATTATATGTGGCCCAGCCCAAAGCTAATTCTGACATATCGCCAGTTCCTATCACAAGCCCATTGGTTTGGTTAGCGATGTCCATTAAGACCTGCGTCCGCTCTCTTGCCTGTGCATTTTCATACACCACATTGCGAGTCTCAATATCATGCTCAATATCCCGCAAATGAAGCGTAACAGCTTCTTTAATATCTACCTCTCGAAGTGCGGCACCCAATATTCTGGTTAATTCACAAGCATTTGAATAAGTTCTATCGGTGGTTCCGAAACAGGGCATCGTGACTGCCGTAATATTACCCCGATCAATCTGCAGCAAATCAAAGACCCTTACAATAACCAAAAATGCCAATGTGGAATCAAGACCTCCTGAAATACCGATTACGGCACTTTTACACTTCGTATGCTCCAACCTCTTTTTAAGCCCCATTGCCTGAATCGATAAAATCTCCTCGCATCTCATTTCTCTGTCCCGGATATCACTGGGAACAAAAGGAGTCTTCTCAAATCCTCTGGTTAGTTTTAACTCTTCTATATCTAAATGAAATTTCACTTTCACATAAGTTTCGCTGCTTAAAGAAGAAAACGTAGTCATTCTCCTTCTTTCACTCTTCAGCTTTTTCACATCAATATCAGCATAAATCACCTGATTTACGAATCGTTTACTCTCCGCTAAAACAACTCCATTTTCTGCAATGATATTATGACCGCCAAATACCAGATCTGTAGATGACTCTCCTTCTCCTGCATTTGCATATACATACCCACAAAGCAGGCGGGAAGACTGCCCACTGATTAACTGATTGCGATATCCTACCTTTCCAATCGTTTCATCACTGGCAGATAAATTTGCAATTATAGTTGCGCCGCTTAGGGCATGATGAATACTTGGCGGGTCAGGAGCCCATACATCTTCACAAATTTCTGTTCCAACAACTAAATCTTCCATCTCTTCACAAGTAAAAAGAATATCCGTACCAAAAGGTACATCTTTCCCTTCAAAAACAATTGAAGAAGTTTTCCCCGGTGCCTTCCGAAAATGTCTTAATTCATAAAACTCTCCATAGTTTGGGAGATGCGTCTTCGGAATAATTCCCAATAAACTGCCCCTGCCAATTGCTGCTGCTGCATTATACAATTTTCCATCCTTTTCAAAAGGAAGACCGACAAATACAAGCCCTTCTTTTGTTTTCGTATGCTCTATAATCAAAGTCAGCTGCCTCTTAGCTTCCTCCAAAAGGGTTGTCTGCCAAAATAAGTCGCCGCAGGTATATCCGGTTATGCATAATTCTGGAAATACCATTATCTTACTTTTATTGTTGCTCATGATATCAATTAACTCACAGATAGCCTCTCTATTATGAATACAATCCGCAACTACAACTTTTGGCGTTGCCGCCGCCACTCTTACAAATCCCTGTTTCATGTGCCTAACACTTCCTTTCGTGTATTTCGTATTCGAGGTAATTGCGAATCAAACGCAGTTGGAAACCGAATCCAAACATATTGAATTTCGCTATTAGGAACTGCTTGTAAATATACCGCTAAATTGTTCAGTTCATTTACAGAGAGTTCCTTACCGATTCAGTACCAGGTAATTATCTACTCGCTTTTTTTAGTATCTTCTTCAATTCATCTATTGTAAACACATAATGTGAATTACAGAAATGACAATTCACTTCCGTATTCTCCCCATCATCAATCATTTTCTGAATGTCTTTTCTACCTACACTAATTATAGCTTTTTCCACTCTAGACTTGTTACAATTACAATAGAAACGAGTTGGTAGCGTTTCATTTATCTCCAAACCTATATCGTCCAAAATCTTTTCTAATATCATTTCAGGGGTGTATCCTTCATCTAATAAGGCTGTTACAGAAGTGAGCCCGTCTATATTTGCTTCCAATTTTGAAATAATCTCTTCCTCAGCAAATGGCATCAATTGAATGATAAATCCACCTGCGCACCTTACCGTATTATTCTTTTCCATGAGTACACCAAGACCCACACAAGATGGTACTTGCTCAGATGCTGCAAAATAATAGGTTAAGTCTTCTGCTATCTCACTCGTCTGCAATGCTGTCTGACCTGAATATGGTTCTTTTAATCCCATATCCTTGATAACAGTTAAGAGCCCTGCACCAATAGCAGACGCCACATCTGATTTTCCTTTATCGTTTGCCGGAATAATAACATGAGGATTATTTACATAACCTTTTACACTACCTTTAGAATCGGCAGTGACTGTAATTCCACCAAGTGATCCGCTGCCTCTGATTTGTAAGGTCAGGACATCCTTCTCCCCTTTCATCATGACTCCCATCATGGAACCTGCGGTTAATAATCTTCCCAGGGCTGCGGTTGCAACAGGGCTTGTATTGTGGTTGGCTCTCGCTTCTTCTACCAACTCTCTTGTTGTTGCAGCAAAGGCTCTAATCTGTCCGTTTGCCGCAGTTGCCCTTACTATATAATCTGACATTATTTTATCTTCCTTCTATCTTTACAAAATGTACCGGCTGCTAAAGGTATTTTACTACCTTCCGGTGAAATCGGCAAGGGTAAAATTAACCTTTTGGAGGTGTATCTTGTAGGGTATTACAGATCAGTCTTAGTATTCAAAGACGGACGAGATTCCTTTACTTCCTCGGAAAGCCGTCCGCTATATATTTCTTTGCTTTTTCCGGACGTTCGCTCAATGTAATCATAAAGTTGAATACGGACTTCGCTTCCGCTATCTATGATCCCGTCGATGTCTGGGGCAGTTTCAACTGCAATTGTGACACTCTCCATCTCACTTTCATAAGTAAGCAATGAATCAAGATCATCGATATTTTGCTCATTAATGATAGCCTCCAAATTGCTTTTATCTTCAATGAGCGACACCACAAAACCCGACGACCACCATTAATTCCCCAAAAAAATCTTACTGCAGTACCCTCACTAGATACGCCCATACTCAAAAAAATAACTCCCAAAATCAGTATGACTAGTCCGATTATTGATATTGACTTGCATTTTTCAAGAGCAGATTCATACTTAGATAATACACCTTCATATTCAGCTATAGCCCTTTGATCATTGCCCGATACTGATTGATATGTATTTATACATTGTGCCTTTCGTTTGTCATAAGTGCTGTTTCTTCCAATAAATCTTTGGATGGCGCTGTTATACTTTGCTATTTTTTGATCAACAGAATTCATCTCATTTACAGCATCTAATTCCGAAACCTCTTTTGTATAATCAATATATTGTTTTTCTAACAATACAAAGTCTTTATTTTTGGCTAATTGTTTCTCATACCCATACCAGATATTCATCGTGGATTGGTCCAATATTACTAATTAAATCCTTTGGTTTTACATACGATTAATCCCCACCATCCACGATAATCCTCGGGATAATCTTTCGTAATTGTCTTGTAAACATGATCCGCCGCATCGTAATTGTTCAAATTAATATAAGTATCGGCGTTTTGAAGTAAGCGCTCTAATAGAACTGAGGAATAGTTCTGAACATCAGCTTCTTTTTCAACCTCCTTGTGTACCGCACCGCTTTTCACTATTTTTTCAATACCATCTGTTAAATCCTGCATAAATCCAATTTTAGACATATCCTGTGATTGTAAAGATGATAATTGGCTCGTACTCAGTGCCAAGTTTTTTCTCTAAAGTTTTTCTTGCAAAAAAAACAGTGTAACCTTTTTTTGTTAGTTCCTAAAAAAGGTCTTGCGCCAAAGTACTGTCCACAGTTCGGTTTCCTAATTCATCTGCTTCTTTATATCAAATAAAAATGTCGTAAGGAGGTTCCCTTCGAGAAATCTCAAATATTTTGGATTGAATTTCATTAATTCGCTTTGCTTCCTTTTCAAAAACATACTTAGCTTCAATATCGGCATATTCAAGAGCTGCTAAATAATCAGCATCCGTTAAAATTGATTCTGATTGTGTGCGATGACAGGTAGGTATCCTATCACCTGTTCCTGGGTCTTCAACATATTCTATCCCATATTTACTTAACACAAATCCCTAATGCGCTTCGGCATCAGAGTTGTCTTCTTTTAGAATGTCCCCATATGTTAATAATGCTTTATCAAATTCATTATTTTACCGCAGAAAAACTGCCCTGTTATATAAATTTCCTTTCTTATCGAGTTCTTTGAGAATTGTTAAGGTTGAATCACAAAATTTACAAATGCCAATTGATAGATCCGCATTTACTTCTAACTCTCCGCCACATATACTACACTTTAAAACCGCCATAAATTACCCCCGTATAATAAATTACCGGCAAAGCAGATACTTGCAATCCGAGATTATCACTGAAACAAGAAGTCCCTGCCACGACTTTCGCATCGCTTAGTAGCGGGGACTTCCTTCGGAGATTAAATTATCTATTTTCCGTTTTCCTGTACTACAAAATAAACTCTTTCGCTCTTATCTGTTGGTGGATTATGAGAAAACGCATCATATACATTTAAGAAAACCAGTCCTGCTTTTCGAGTTAATGCGATAATCTCGTCCATTTCATAGGCGCGCTGGAAATGGACTTCTTCATACTTCCGGTACAAATCACCTTCCGGGATAAATATAGATAAATCATATTCATTTATCTTTTTTTCTTCATCATAGAAATTTTCCCAAATGAAACTTCCTTCTTCTCGATTTTCCGCAATGGTTGTATCTCCGATCACCTGTTGATACTTATATACGGTATTAAGATCGAAAATAAAAATTCCCTTCGGATCCAGATAGTTATTTACTAACCGAAAAACTGCAAGCAGCTCTTCCGGTTCTGTAATATAATTTATACAATCGCAAATGCTGATAACCGCCTTCACTGTGCCATATAGTTCAAACTCTCTCATGTCCTGAAGCAGATATAATATATTTTGTTTTTCTGCAGCTTCCCGCTCTATAGCAATAGACAGCATGTCCTCAGCATTATCCACGCCAATCATATCATAACCACAAGATGCTAAAACTCTTGTCAAGCTTCCTGTTCCGCATCCCAGTTCCAGTATAATCCCACCATCCATACCATATTCCTTCAAAATTCCAATTATATATTTGCCCCATTCGTCATAAGGTATATTGTCCATAAACATCTCATACACTGCTGCAAAACTTGTATACGCCTCCATTTTTTATACCTATGCATACGACAAGTGAGCTTGCCATATCTGCCCAGTTTCCCGCTTTGCGAGACATTCGTATAGTTGGAAGAAGCTCTACCCCCGGCAGCCTTTCTATATTTATTTTCTTCCAACCTTATAACAAGCACTAGTGTCGTGACCAGTGTACTACCTCTTGATATACTATCAAGTATTTAAATGAAAAGCAAACCCGCACTAAAAATTCCCTCCATTCCACCCCCAAAGGCTAACTTCTTCATATTTAATATAAATTTGACTCTGTGGTATAGAGAGCACTTCTTCATATATATGACAAATTTCACCTGTCAGATTATCAATATCCGATTTCTTAACTGTTCCAAATATCTTAACCTCTATATAGGCAATCTTTTCTTCGTTATTGCCTCTAAAGTATAGACAACAGTCTTCTTCAAATCCAATCATCAACCACTCTTCACTTTTTCCAGGAATCAGTTCAATCGCAGTTCCCAGTTTTTCCTTTAATAACACTTCCTCCTCTTTTGTAATCTTTGCATTGACCTTAGAATTAATATATGGCATCCAATTCTTCCTCCTTCCTTTACATACCTGTATAATCAGTTCTACAAATACATTGTTCTACTGCTTCAATGTTACAATCCCCTTCTCTATCATAAATATCGGCCGATATGACAGTTTCGCTTTTCTAAGTCCTTCCGCTCCCATATCTTCTTCTCGATTCACGTATGAAAATGCACTGGCTTCGTGTATCAAAAATTGTTGGTTAATCATTGGATAAGTCCCTTGTATATTACCAAACGCCTTTTCAATATGCACCACAAAAGTATCATCACAAACAGGTTCACCTAGTGTAAATGCAATTACCTGACCACCTACCCTCAGAAGTCCTCCTTTTAATTCAAGTTCCTTATAGAGTCTAAGAGCATTTAATGTTACATTCATCTCTGCCGTTTTTTCTTCATTACCTTCAACCTCATTTTCATTTCTCCATTGCAATGCCATTTGGAAGCATTCTTCCATATTCTTATCGTCAAGAGTTTCATAGCTCCATGTTGGATTTGTGACCAGAAATTTATTGATATGATTTTTTTTACCATGATACTTTCTTCCTGACAGGTTGATTAATTTTTCTGTTTCATATACATAATCGGCTGCATCCCTATTATATTCTATCTGGAATTTTTCAGGATATATCTTTTCCAGCATATCAAATTGTCCCGGCGTAACCAGATGTAATTTGAATGAAACCCCCTCTTTCTGGCACTCCTTTAAGATATAATCAATAGCTGGTTTCACTCCTTCATCTATTCCTACTGGAAAACTAAAAAATGTATCTTTACCTTTTGTTTTAAAAAGAAGCATATTTTCCACTATCTTAAATGTAACCCCATAATATCTGCCCCAAAGTAACGTATTTGAAAATGTATGGTCACAGCTTCTCTTTTTCTGCATTCTCAGATACTTATCAATAAGCGCTTTATGCCCTGGCTCTGGTCTAATAAAATTATCTTCCATAATTTTTTTTCCTATTCTTTTCTATTTATATAAAGGTATCGTTTTCATGATAAACGAAAATATACCTTACATACATTATGTACCTAACAAACTCGCAATAATCATTTGGCCACATAAAATGCAGCAGGCCATCAATTCACATCTCTTACTATAAAGAAGACATGGGTTTCCATGGCGTCAAAGTTAAGCAAGCTTGTCTTTCGAGGATGTATATCATGTAAGCATGACTAACCGCTCACAGCAAGCACACCAGGGAAGACTTGAATTATTTCGTATGAGTACTATCTTTATTCACGTTCTTATCCCCTTTACAACTTTGATATAAATAGTATATCCCACATTCTCCCAACTATCAATATTCAATTGTCAAAATCCTTCAATTATCTCTTACCCAATATCTTAAAATCAATTCTGTGCCCCATTTCTAAGGATATTCATTTTTATTTTAAAACGATATCCGGCTCCCCATACTGTTTGTATATATACGGTATTTTGTGGGCCTTTTCCGATTTTATCCCTCAACCGCTTAATATGAACGGCGACTGTCTTTAAGTCCCCAAAAGCGTCCATTCCCCAAAGACGTTCATATAATTGTTCTTTACTAAAAACAAGGTCGGGATTGGACATTAAAAATACTAATAATTCATATTCCTTATTCTTTAAATTAAGTTCACGCTCCCCAACATATATGCGATGGGTCAGCAGATTTACCATTATTCTCCCTATTTTTATTTCATTGGATTTATTACCACCCACACTATTTTTCCCGTTTCCGTTTCTCAACCGCTCAAATTGTGCCAAGTTTGATTTTACTCTTGCTACAAGTTCGGTAGGGGAGAACGGTTTTGAAATATAGTCATCCGCTCCAAGTCCTAAACCTCTTATTTTGTCAGTTTCTTCCGTTTTAGCCGTTACCATAAGAATGGGGATATCCATTTCATTGCGGATGACCCTATATATCTATTCCGCTCGTGCTTGTTTCAAGCCCACCATACCGTCTGTGCAGATTTCTATTTTAAACCCTTCTATTTCAAGGAAACCCCTCTCAATTTCCGCTATGGCACGGTCATCTTCAATAATTAATATTTTTTTTCATATCAGTCTCCTGACTTCGGCAATGTGATAATAACTGTGAGACCACCTGCCGCAATGTTTTCTGCATGAGCTGTTCCAGAAAACGTTCAATGATTTTTTTAACCATCGCTAGATCTAAACCGCTTCCGTTGCTTGGGTCATTGCGGGAAGCGGCGCTGCGGTAGAATATATCAAATAGTTTATCAATACTCTCTTTTGGAACACCGGGGCCGTCATCAGTTATGGATATAACGATATGACCGCCTTTTTCCGCATAGATTATTTCTGATTTTACATTGTCGTTTACTTTATATTTAACGCTATTTTCTAAAATGTTATTTAGAATGCTTCGTAATTGAACTACATCAATTTCAGCAAAAATCTCAAAAGAATTATTTGCGAGCGAAAGGGAAAGACCTTTCTCCTTATATTCGCTTACTGCCTGACATAGAAAATCTTTCAAAACTTCGCCAATCTCAACGCATTCAATACGGAGTGGAAACTCGCCTACATCAAGCTTGGAGAACAGAAAATGCTGGTTGATGATATGCTCTAAATCCTCAGTTTTACTTTTATAGTATCAAAATATCGTTTTTGAATCTGTGGAGTAGAAGCGACACCTTTTACTATTTACTCGACATATGCTTTTATGGAAGGTAAGCGCCCAATAACAGAGAGCCTTAACTATTGTTAACATCCATGAGATAATGACTCTAAACCTCAAACTAAATTTTTTAGAGTTTTTCAA
>Ga0153997_1000190_pt1 | contig 18201 bp, 16 predicted proteins | sample TSNC081MetaG_FD_104750 | JGI IMG/M metagenome (GOLD analysis project Ga0153997, IMG submission 104750) | Attine ant fungus gardens microbial communities from North Carolina, USA - TSNC081 MetaG | ecosystem: Host-associated > Fungi > Mycelium > Unclassified | place: USA: North Carolina, Lumber...
ACTTTTAAAGAAATCAAATCTTTTACTAATTTTCTTTAAGATTAATATTATAATAAAAAATATATACTCTTTATATAATACAAAAGAAAATTATGTCATAAATTTTCTCCATTACCGAAGATTAATAATAGACAGATTTAGTGATTAATTCAGTTTATACTTTTGTAAATATATGATTATTTATTTTTAAAATAAATAAGAGTCCTACATACGCCAAAGGCGCGAGAAAAATAAAACCTTGACAAATATAAGAATGTTAATATAAGACCTATTAAAATTTAGCTCTTTAAGAGTAAGATGTATTAAATTACCTTAATTTATAAGGAAATGTTTGCCCGGGCTAGTGATAATCAATTACCCACAATTGGAATTATTCCTTCAAAATGAAGAGAGGGGTAAAATAAGTAGTTGTATTTTATTTCATACATCCTTTATAACGGCTCTATCCATAGACAGGACCTAGCAAGTAAAGTCTTTTCTTCTCTTACAAACATGTGGGTTTCTATTTTTTTATATATAAAATCCACCGTCCCGGGATATTTAATTACTGAATCTGGCTTACAATAATCTAAGACACCCCACGGTCCAATTAAAAGATTGAATAATTTTTTTTTTTTTTTTTTATCTAAGTTATATCAAGAATTTTATTAGGTGTTAACGTATAACTATTGTCACACGAAATAGAGCCTAGATTATTTATTTCTTCCAGATCTCGGAAGTTAACTTTTTTATTTATCCGAAGAAATTAAGGATGTAGATAACTTCCACTTATCTTTAAAGATATTGCTATTCTTTACTTTATTTATTTATGTTAATTTTTATTATAAATAAATTAATACTTCTTTCCCACTTATGAGTTTCCAAGGTTAGTATATTAAATAAACTCAAATACTCTTCTTAGAAAATATTATAATAAATAAGTTATATTTGATAAAAAAATTATTTTTATTTAAAAGCCGATTAGGTTAGTGTATGATTCGAACATACGTTTTTAAGTTTTGCAAACCAATACATTACCAGTTATGCTAACTAACCATTTAATATTATTTATTTAGAAATTAAATAGCCGTGTCAAATTATTTAATGAACTTGAAAAGGAGGGTATTTAGCTAAAAATTTTTAGAACTGGCTCTACAGGGCGGGAAAGGGGAAAATTTTCGAAAAGAAATGATTGTTCGACTAGTCCATGTAGCGGCCCGGCCTAATAGTATATAACCCTTCTATTATTTAAGTCACTTATTTCTTTGATAAAAATAAGATCCACTGTTTTTTCCCCTGCAAGGGGAAAACAAAATAATTTAATATTTTTTGGCATATCTAACTCTTTGGGCTCGACTCTGTAGAACAAGATCTCTTCAAGGGGTCTAAAAATAGACATTATACTACAAGAAAAATATTTTGCAGCTTCTAAATAAGAGAGAAACTTATGAAAAAGAATTGTTGAATTGAATAAGAATAAACAAAAACCGGAGTCAGTACCCGCGGCTATATTCGCGGGTCCCAGGCTTTTACTAACAGAACTTTTTTCCGGTATAAATAATACTCATTAAAGCTTTAGTTTTAATTGAATGAATTTGCCCAAACATTACATTATTTTCACCTGATCTAGCAATACTTAATTTTAATTTAGTTTCAGCAGATAAAATTTTTCCTTTATAGGCTTGACTCATTAATGTTTTAGTTTTATCAGACTTAGGTTTTTTCATTAAAGCTTTTGTTTCCTAAGTATATCGTGATTTTAAACAAAATCCTGGGATCTAAATTATATGCAGGCGAAAGTGAATCAATAAAATATTACCCCCGTTCCAGGATCAATTTATGAACTTCAATATTTAACAAATTAGTAATATTTATATATTCAATAATTATGTTAATTAATATTGCCATGTAAAAAAATTGCGTTATAAATATAACTATTTTTATTAGATATAAAGATATTTTGTAATAGTCTTTTAATCGTTTTAATAAATTCATAGCAGAACTGATATAAAATTTATCAAATTTCTTATGAGTTCACTGATAAATTCCAACTTTACTTTTATTATCGGTAAAAATTCGTAATCAATCAACATAGGTATTTTCATAAAAAATAGCAGGGGGTGATTATAGCAAATTTATTTCCATTATTTTTCATATAATTCTTATTATCTAATATATTCTCAATTATTAATTTTTTATCAATATTAGTTTAATAATATCCCCTTGAAAGATAGAATTAATATTAAAAAATTTTACTAGGGTTCCTTGAGAGGGGGGTGATTAATTCTAGATTAAATTAACACGTTACTGAATATTGGTTCACATGATGAAATCCAAACTTTAACAGTAATTGCACCATTTTTCCTTTGAAAGAAAATTTGTTAGCATCAATTAAACTATTATTACTATTAAGGGATAAAATATCTATAGATTTTCGTACTACTCTTGTACGACTAGCTGCTTTTCGATTAGACAATTGTCCCGAAATTTGTAATTTAACACCTGTTATATATTGAGGGTTTAAAAAATTTTGATAATATTGAATAAAATTATTAAATGAGTTTTTTGATTTATTAGTAGTTATATAGTCATTTTTAACTAATTTTGCTTTTTTAAATAAATTTCGTGATACCATATTGAATTTTCCTGCTTTTATATTAAGAGGGAGTGTTAATTTATAAAATTATGGTATATTATTTTCCTTACCATAAATAAAAAAGTCTACTTAAGAGTTGTAAATAAAATCCACTGTTTTTTGAACAGTTTACCATTTTTTACATATTTTAAAACAGTATGATGGGAACTTTTTAAAAATTCCGCAGCTTTCACGGCTAAAGGTAGTTTATTAATTAATGTAACTCTATCTTCAAGATATATATAAATAGCTGTTTCTTGAGTAGCACTGCTTTTTGCTTTAGTCTCCTCTGTTCTTGGTATATTCAATAATTTACCTTTATTAGCTATACTAATTTTAGTTTTAGTCTCAATAGAGTGATTACGACCTAGCATTCCTCGATGGTGATTATCTCCTTTTATAGCTTCACTCAATTTCGCTTTTGATGCTTCAGTATGTTTAAACTCTATAGAAGAACCCGCTATCTTAAGTAAATTAAATTCCGGGTTAAGAGTATTAAAATAATATTGTTCTCGTAAAAGAACTAGTTCTTTTGCCTGTTCTTTAGATAAATTAGTAATATCTATATATTCAAGTATACTTAAAAAAAAAAACAGCATAGCCATGGTCCTTTAATGCTCTACAAATATACATATTTTTATTTCTGTCTAAATGATTAAGAAAATAATATTTCAATAATCGTATAGACGAATCAAGAGTAGAACCGACATATCTTCTACCTGACTCTAAGTGTATCTACATATATATTGAAATCTTACCTTTATTGTCACTTAAAATCTGTGATTTTTCTATTCCCACATTATTATATACAATTATCGGTAAAAAAATTTCATTGTTATTAATAGAATTATTATTAATAGAATAATATCGAACTCCTTGTATAAAAGAATTTTTTATATTTAAACTATTAAAGTTTTGAATTAGGGGGGGTGTTAATTAATGTAGTACTATTATTAACTAATGTAGTACTATTATTAATTAAGGATTTTACAATACTTGAAGAAAGCCAAACTTTTACTGTTACCGCTCCATTTTTTCCTGTAAAATTAAATTTACTAGCATCAATTGAAGAAGTAAAAGAACCTAATCTTAGAGTACCAATAGATTTTCTTACTACTCTTGTACGGCTAGCTGCCTTACGTTGAGATAATCTACCACTAATTTGAACTTTTAAACCCGTTAAATAATGAGGGCTATTAATTAAAGAAGAATATCTAATTAAATCCGTGTACTTACTAGAAATAGAATTATTATTTTCAACTAATTTAGCTCTTTTAAATAAATTTCGTATTAATTTATTAAAATTACCAGCTTTTATATTCAACGCCATATATTGCGCCAAAATGTAAGAATTTAAATAAGGATAATGAATTCTTACAGGTCTTATCTCAACGGATTTACCGTATAAATTAGATAATTTTAATATTAAACTAGAGAACTTAATGGCTTTTAAAGGTGTAAAATCTTCTTGTAAAGATGATTGAATTCTTTTTGATTGCCCATAGGGATTTAATCGTTTTGACACAGGTAAATTTAAAAAATAATAAAAACTAATAACAATTTTATTAGAATCTTTATTAAATTTAGGTTTTGAAATTAAAGCAAATTGAAAATAATGTTTAATAACATTTAAAGCTATTTTATCTACACCCCAATAAGAGTTAAGTTCATTTTTAGAGCAGAAGTATAATGAGGAATTACCCCAATTTTGATTTGTTTTTAATCTTAAGCTAATAGGATGTTTACTACCCATTTATATAATGTATTTCCTCTTTAATCCTAATTTTGTCCATATAAAATATCTAATCATAACTATAACCGTTATTAAGATGTCAAACGTACTAAGTTCGCTTGTCTACAAAATATTTATTTGCCAGATGTCTGATTCGAACAGACATTTCGATGATTACAAATCATGTATTTTACCAATTAAAATTAATCTGACTTAATTATACTTTAAATTAGTTACCCAAAAAAAATAAAATTTAATTGGTATAAGAATATAAAGCCCAAAGAAACGAATAATTCATGTGTTATGTTTTCTGAGGATGGTGTTATTTATAATTTTGGTATATTTATCATTACCTTACTAATATAATTATAAAATATATTTAAGAGTTATGAATAAAATCTATTTATTTTTAAATAATTTACCATTTTTAGCATAAGTTAAAAGAATAGGACAAGAACATTCTAAGAATTCTTCTGCTTTTTAGCTAAAATAAAGGTATGTACTAAAGTTATATTATTACTATTATATACATATATAGTAATTCCTAACACTTCATTTATTCTTTTTTTATATTCTTTTGTTTTGGGAATATTTAATAGCTTATTTTTATTTCCTTCACTAATTTTTAATCGGACATCTAAAAAATGTGTATTACCTTTTTTAGCATCTCTCATTTTTTGGATAGTTTCCTCTAAATGTAAAGAACCTAATATAGATACAGCTATTTTTAAAATATTATACTTAAGTGCAAGAGTATCTAAATAATATTGTTTGCGTCTTAGAAATAATTCTTTTAACTCACTTTTAAAAAGATTCTCTATATTAATATACTCTAATATAGATTAAGTAAATGCTGAATATCCATGAACTCGAAGAGCATTACAGACCTTTATTGTTTTATTACCCTCTAAATGATAAATATTGTAAGAATTTTTCATTCGAAGATTAATATTAAGCGCTGAACCTACATATCTTTTTCTTGATTCAATATATTTCCACATGTATACTCCCACTTTTCTAATGCTATCCTTTAAGATTTGTATTTTTTCTGAATCCGGATTATTATAAGTGCCAATAATAATTTGATATTATAAGTATTAATTGAATAATAAGAGTTTCTACTTCAATTTGTTTTTAATCTAGTGCATATAGGATGTTTATTACTCATTTTATAAATGTATTTCTTCTTTAATCCTAATTTTGTCCATATAAAATATCTAATCATAACTATAACCGTTATTAAGATGTCAAACGTACTAAGTTTGCTTGTCTACAAAAACTTTATTTTTTAGCAAATATCAGACTCGAACAAATATTTAAATGATTAGAATCATATTATTTACCAGTTAAAAACCTACTCTGTTATTATTAAAAAATAGTAATCCAATCTATTAAGATTTAATTTATAGACCTAAAAATATAGGGTCTGAAGAGGCCAATAATATATGTTGTACTCTCACGCGTTAGGTGTTAATTTATAATTCTAATATATTTTTCGTCGGCCCTTACCAAAAATTATTATTAGATCCTACTTAAGAGATATAGATAAAATATTTTCTTTCCCGGTTCCCCCTAAGGAAGTAATGACTGGCTCAGTATATAAAAAATCTGGTTTATTTAGGTTTGAAGAGACTAAAATAAAAATTAGCGAAGCCTTTTAAAAAAAAAGAATTATCTTTTATTTGGTAAAACTTTTTCTGTTGAAGCTAAAACTCATTTTAGCTAAGTCTAGTAATAAAAATCCAAATTTTAGTAAAGTTTGTTCTGCTGAAACTAAAATAAAAACGAGTGCTAATAGAGGAACATCAATTTTATATATTCAGAAAATAGTTCACTTATTAATAAATTTCTTTTTGCTTGAGAGGCAGGAAAATATTTTAATGCTGATAGTAAAACAATATTAAGATATTGCTCAAATGGTAAATTATTTAAAGAACAATGAATATTATCTATTAAAGATACTTTGTTCTATAAAGGAAACATAAAATAACGACTATTCTTAGATATAAATGATTAATTAAAAGAAAATGGATATACTACAAAAAAGTGATCCTATATAATGGTAAGGAATAATATATCATTATGAATTATTATTAGTTATAAATAAATATAATTAATATAAACACCTCCTTATTTTCCTTATAAGGCCCTTAAATAATTAATAATATAAGGCTTTATGGTCAAACGGTGAAGACGCTACTCCTTCACAGTAGAGTTGCCGGTTCGATTCCGGCTAAAGTCAAAATACAATTCTTTCACAATTGAGTAACCGGTTCAATTGTGGTTTAAATAAAAAATAAAACTTCTTCACAGTTGAATTACCGGTTTAATTCTGGTTCAATTCCGATTAAAATAAATAAAATATTTTGCTTACTTTATTGTCCGGTCCGGTAATGACCAATCACCCACTACCCGACCTTCCTGCATTTCTACGAAGGGACTATAAATTATTCCTTATATATAAGGGTAAAATGAGTGATTAGGCTTTATTCTATAAAGTTGGCCTCTGGGAATAATGATAAACTATCCTAAATATAGGCTAGCCTATACCAAGCTTTCTTAGGTTTGGAGTATAATACCACTCATTCTCCCCTGTAAAAAATGCGGGCTCGCCGAATATTATTTTCGGCGAGCCCTCTGTAGAAATGCAGAAAAGGGGAGAGTCAGAACCCCGTAAGTGTGCGGGCTGGGGTTTAAAACTAATCATAAAGATCCCGAGTATTCAAAAAAGAGAATCTCACCAGGTAGTAGGTTCGAATAGTTAAAATGTTGAGAATAATATTAACTATTCTTAATCTTCCTATTCTTTATTTATTTTTAATAAATAGATCATGGCTAAGTCGGTTTGTGGATCTGTCTTTTTATATCTTTTATTTAAAATAATTTTTAATAAGATATTTTTTAATTACTATAATTATATTATAAATTAATAATATTTATTGATTCTTATTGTTTTATTATTAACAAAATATTCTAAAATTACTTTTACTTAATAAAGTAGTCCTTGATAGGACCTTAAAAGTTTCTCTGAAAAATATTTTTAAAAAATATTTTTATCATAATATTAATTTACGGGAAGGGTGTAAATTTTTATTTTTTAATAATTCTTTAAACCTATTTCGGGCAAGAAAGGATTCGAACCTCCGCATGTTTTCACATATTTAATTTCAAGTTAAACGCTTTAAACCAAACTCAGCCACTTGCCCTTATTTATATAATAAATTTATAGCCTTTTTATTAATCTATATTCACTTTTATGATATATACTTAATTTTAATATTAATTTGGGCCACTCTGTAAACTAGGAAAGCCCACAATCCAGCAAAAAGAAAGGGATGTAAAAATATCTAGTAATTTACTAAATCTAATAACACGTTATCTTAATTATCCAGCAAAAAATAACTAATAAAGTACACAAATTAGTAATAGAGGAGCTTCTCCTTCGAATGGAGGAATTTTTTGTATTTATAATAACTATTCCTAATTTTCTTTAAAAATCACTATCAAATATAATAGAAGATAAAGATAATATCCATTTATCTTTTTTCCCCTCTCCTCCGCAAGTATGCGGGAGGAGGAAACAATTTATTATTTTTTAAATATCTTACAATAGTAGTGTGTGAACAATTATAAAATAGTCCTGCCTCTCTAGCAGAAGAAAAACTATTTATAAGCGTACTATTTGATGAGAATACAAAAATAGCGGTTCCTTGAATAACTTTATTTTAATTTCGAGTTTCAATAAAAGGGAATTCCCCCATACATTAGGTGCAATTCATCTTTTTTCCCAAACATATGATTATTTTTCCTGCTTAATTTAATAATTGTACTAGGAGGAAATATTTTTTACTGAACAGATGATGATTTTCTCCACTAAATTTAATAAAAGATTCTTCTGTATATTTATATCTTAAAGAAGAACTTACAATTTTTAAAATATTATATTTAGGCTAAATTAAGTTAATATAATATTGCTCACGTGATAGTATCAATAAACGAGCTATATCTTTCGATAAATTAAAAATATTAATGTACTCGAGTATAGATAAAAAAAATGCACAATAAGTGTGATGTAAAAAAGCTCTACAAATATAAGAGTTTATTTGTTTTAATCCTGATGTGGAATAATAAGAATTTAATCGTTTAGCCAAATTAAAAGCCGAGCCTACATATTTACTACTAGATTCTCTGTGAGTTCATAAGTATATAGCTATTTTTTCTTTATTAGAAGATAAAATTTCTAATTTAGCAATACTTGCATTAGGGTAAACTTTAACTAAAATTAAAGATAATAATTTAATCAAACTAAAAAGTAATAATAATGGCATTTTTCTATTTAAAAGAATTAAAATTGAATCTTCCCACAGGAAGATAGCAGGTATAAACCTAAAATCAAGTATTAATAGAAAATAATCCCCAAAATTAATTGAACTAGTCATAAAAGAATTAAATCATTTATAGAATTATTAAAACATTCTTATAAATAATCCTTACTTGCAAATTATTTACATATCAATACTGATATATATATAAATATTTTAAATGGTTTTTAAACCTAATTTATTCTCTTGCCCTATTAATAAAAAATCATTTAATTCATTAATATTATTATTATTTTTTTTCCTAATAGAAAAGGCATAGTCTGAGAAAAAAAAGTAGATTGAGAAGATCTAGGAAAGAAAGGTAATTTAAATAAATTTAAGTAAAATATTTAGAGTTCGATCCCGCTGGAGTCGAGATTTTTTAAGTTGAGCTTTTCTTCTTGGAAGGGATACATCTCGCCAGAAGACAGGGAGCTGAAACGGTGGTTCTCTGTTGGAGGAATAGAGTAGGAGATATTTTTCATTATTTTCCATTTTATTCCCGAAATATAAATAAAAAATAAATGGGTTATCTCTTTCGGGTAGCCAATTTACTTGTATCTTGTTTTTTAATCACTGGGAATCCATCTTTTACTCTTTCTCCCCCACATGCTTGCGAGAGCAGCAAATGAATGGGTACATAATTTATTCGCTCGGTCTGCCTAGATAGCCGGGATATTTATAAAATTATTATTTGTAATTTCACTCCATGTGACATGGGTAATTCCGTCAGTTACAAGATTCATAGACTATGTGTCTCTGGGAAAAAGGTTAATCCGATAAATTTAATTGTTTTAGCAATCTCTTTAGTTAAATCAAAGAAAGGAACTTATCTTCTTAATAAGAGATATAAAAACTTATCTTCTTAATAAGAGGTATAGTAATTATCAAAATATGGTAAAACCTTATATTTATAAAGAAAAAAAACTTATCTTATTTATAAGGGGATGTAATAATCATCTTGAAGTGACAAAAACCCAATACCTATTAGTTGAGGCATTTATTTATATACCATATTTTTAATTAGATTTTTTATTCTTAATATTTTTAGAATAATGGGCCCTTAAAAAAGAAATCATCAATTACAGGGGGGTGTTAACTGATTGTACAGGTAATTGACCTTCAAACGCATGGAACGCTGGAGGAGACGTGATCGCCCACTCTAACGTAGTTGCAGTTTTCGTAATACCGGCTCCTCTTGGAGAAGTAAAGAACGCTGGAACGGCCCATGGATCGTTCGCTAAAGTATCTTCAGGTTGAGCTAAAGTATCGTAGATAATGTAAATAAATAGTACAGTAGCTACGATAGAAATAATAGATCCAAAAGATGATACTAGATTCCATCCTTCGAAAGAATCTGGATAATCTGGTATTCTTCTAGGCATCAATTTTGTTATCATAGGGGAATTTAAACCCTATTTCCCTGCGTCTTCGCAGGGTTCAGACTATGTCATCAATCATATTTAATTATAATTGTTGGGCGCTCGTGTCGGGATTATTGTTGAAGTTACTCACCCATTAGTCGTTGAACTTGCTTATTACTTATTATATAAAATAATAATTCTTCGTAATAAGATTAGCTGCAAATTATCTCTAAAAGATTATATAAAATTAACGTTATATAATTGATGATTTCTTTAGAGAGATTCTTGCAATTCACCCAATTTTCTAATAATATTATTTTTAAATCTATAATATTATAGGGGCATTTTTATACTTTAATGTAGTTTATTTCTATTAAATAATTTTCTTTTAAAAGGAACCTGCTTGTTGAGATAAATTAATTACTAAATTTGGATAATCATTAAATAAAATATTTATATAGTGTTGTTCTCTAGAAAGTATATTTTCTTTTGTAACATCACCTGATGTACCTAAATCTTCTAATATAGCTAAGGCAAAATTATATTTACCATAATAGTTCATATTATTATAAATAGAATAATTTCTACGTAAAATGCTCGGAGTCCAATAACTAAATAATCTAGATGAACCATTCCAAGCACTACCTATATACATTTTACCTGTAATTAAATTAGTCCATTGATATATAATAGATCTTTTTTTATTATCAGAACCTATTAAGTTCTTATTATAATTAGGATTATTATATAATCTTATTGGTTCATTTAACCACATAGGTTTTATATGAGGACCATATGGAATTTGAATAATGTTTTTTTTATGTTTTAAAGAAAGACTTAAAGCTGTATAAATAATATTATTATCTTCAGGTAAGCCTAAAGAATCTGTTATAATTATTAAACATAACATTATTATTATGCTTGAAGATAAATTAATTGATTTAGTAGTAAAATATTTTTCATTAAAGTATTTAGGATTTCCTTTACCCGCTAATCCTAAGAAATGTTGAGGCATGAATGTTAAGTTTACACCTATTGATAATGACCAGAAATGTATTTGTCCTAATAATTCGTTATATGGTTTACCTAATATTTTAGCTGGAACCCAGTAATAATAAGCGGCAAATAACGCATATACTGCACCTAAAGATAATACATAATGGAAATGAGCTACTACGTAGTAAGTATCATGTAAAGCAACATCAATAGAAGCGTTAGCTAATACGATACCAGTTACTCCTCCAATAGTGAATAAGAAAATGACTTTTTTTTTTGAACTCTTTTTTAATATATTTAATTTTATAAAAGGGGGGAGTTTATTATTTAATAAAAATTATAATAACTATTGATTTTTATTGTCCGAAAAAGGAGTATAAGAAAATCTATATTTATTTTTATATATTTCTCCTGAAATACAATATTTTTTTATCGTAGTTGGAGATATTTTTAATTTTAATTTAGCTATAGTAATTGCAGGATACTTAACTAAAAATAATAGATTAGGAGTATAAACATAAATAGGGTGACTTAATGTAGTTGAAATTTTAGATTTTGTCTCTAAAGTTAATATTTTATTAGCATTTGCAAGTCTTATAGCTTCTTTATGATCTTTTGATGGTGAAAAATTTGGTCGAGGTTGACTTATTTTTTTCAGAGAATCATAAGAATGTCTATAACCTAGTGAAGAACCCGCTATCTTAAGTAAATTATATGAAGAGTCGCCTCTCGTAAAGGATTCATCAAGATAGTACTGCTCTCTGGAAAGAATCAATTTACGTGCTTCTCCTTGCGATAAATTAGTAATGTCTATGAACTCTAATATAGATAAACTAAATAAGGAGTAATCATGTTCTAGTATAGCATTATAGATATAAGAATTACCTTTAACTTTACTCAGGTAATTTTTATTGTTATATCCTTTTAATCGTACAGATAAATCTGTAGCAGAACCAATATAAATTTTACCTGATTCTAAATGAGTCCACTGATATATACCAGCTTTACCTTTATTATCGTTTAAGATAATTGACTTATCAATATCTGCATTAGAATAAACTACTATAGGAATTAATGATAATAATATATTAGATTGTTCAATAAAAGAAGAACCACCCAAGATTGAGATTAATGGGCTTTGCGAAAATAAAATTATTTGAAATAACCCTCTATATATTTCATAATTAGTTAATAAAGATAGAATCGTACCATTTAAAGTATAAAAGATAAACACCTGATAGAAATATTAAAAAAGCAAATCGTCCCGAAGGTAAGATTGTTGATAAATAAATAGAAGCTAGTGATATCGTTAGTACTAAAATAAAATTTTCTAATAATAACATTATTTATATGTAAAATATTCCTATTCACCTTTTCTTTTTTATAGCTACTTATTACTAAATAAACCTACTTATCCTGAAGCTAAACCATTCTATTTCTAATAAAATGAAGGGTTTAATTAATAAAATAATAATTAAATAAAAGAGTTTTGGGTTTTACCCCCCAACGTTCTCACGTTGGAAAGGACTATATCATCACTTATTTTTATACAATTTAAGTGTTGCACATGTAGTCTCTGAGGATCCTACTAAATTACAAAGTAATTATTGGTTTCCTGCTGATTGTCCAATCTTTAAGATTTTTACTGATTATAAATCTAGTACTTAAAGCTCTAAGGGGTTTCCAGCATTTAGTGCAATTTTCCAATAAATTAATTTATTGGGGACTCATTTTGAATCCTAAAGCAAATAACATTGGAGTAGTAAATCTAATAGATCCACCGGCTAATGTAGCTAACCAAGAAAAGATTTTAATCCCTGTTGGAACAGCAATAATCATTGTAGCAGCAGTGAAATAAGCTCGAGTATCTACATCAAGACCAACACTATACATATGATGTGACCATACAATAAATCCTAATACACCAATTGATAACATAGCATATACCATACCCATGTAACCAAAGATTGGTTTACCACAGAATGTTGAAATTACATGACTAATAATTCCAAATCCAGGGATAATTAAGATATAAACTTCAGGATGACCGAAGAACCCTCTTTCCTATTATATATTTGAATTATAAAATATATAACTTGTAATATCTCTACTTTAACATCCTCCTTAGTTGGTCTACTAAGTTTCGTTATCGTTTCATTGATATCCTTGATACTTTTTTAAAGTAAGGAAGACGACTGTACATTAAGCACCATTTCAGGCACCTACCAGTGACCCAGTCTGTAGCGATCCCTTGAAGAACCGACGGTCTTGGCTAATAGAAGCTTTTAACCGTTTTCACTAGTATTGCCAAATACTATTTAAGTATTCTTTTACCCTGTCAGGTAAAACCTATCGTACTATATATTTTCTTTCAAGAGTTACATAATAGTTATTTAGATAGGGACTAGAATAATGGTATACAAGAATAATATTAAGTATAACCTTAGAATTCTTTATGTATTCGCTGATTCTAAAGGGGGTGTTAACTGATTTTACAGGTAATTGACCTTCGGAATCTTTTTAAGAGGTCTTTTAATTATATATTTAGAACATTTGCCTCTCTAGCTTAATAGTTTTAACTAAACCATTTTCTATATTCCTTTAAACATATTTAATTAAAATTATTAATTTTATTAGCTAATTCTTTCATTTTTATTCTAGTGCTTGAATTAAGATGATCTCCTTTTATAAGTTGTAAACGAAGTTCCTTCCATAATTCATAAGATTCTCTTTTTTTAGAAAAAAGAAGATATTTATCAAAATAAGGAAGAATTGAATTACAATTTTTAACTCCATTAACTATTAATTCCCAATTATTTGGAGAGGAATGTTTAGATACATTTCCTACCCCGAATAATGAACAAATATGATCTAAAATAGGTTTATTCGCATCCCATTTTTGACATAATAAAAATCTTAAACGATAACCTGAGCTATTAGATAATAAAGAAAGAGAAAAACAACCTTCAGCATCAGTAAAACCTGATAACCAATAATCATCTAAAGTAGGAATTATTGTTATAGAAATAGGTTCTATAGTATCTATTTTAGAACGTAAGGCTTTATCATTAAATGCAGCAAGAAATATTAAAAATCGAGTATTTCTAGTTAAAAATACTATATTTCCATTAAATATATTACAAATTAATGATATATTTTTTATATCTTGAATAATAAAACGATGTGTATTACTAGATTTAGATTGTTGAATAACTGTTCCAAATCCTAATTGTTCTTTAATATAATATAATACCTGTACATCTAAAGAATTTTGAGAAATTACAAATTGTAATTCACCTCGTTTAGTTACTATAAATGAACCATCACCTTCAGTAAAACCTATTAACCATTCTAAAAAATTACTTGAAGGTAATGAATTATTAGGGTATAATTTAGTATACATAGAATAAAAATTTTTAAAATTAAAAGAATTATTTAAATTAGATAAACCAATTATAGGGATAACTAATAAATTAGTAATTTCATTAAATATATTTTCTGTTAAGAATAAATGTTGGTATAATAATGGATCACCACCACCAGCTGGTTCGTAGAAAGAAGTGTTAAAATTTCTATCTGTTAATAACATTGTAATTGCCAATTATTTTTCTTAATTTACTGGACGTTGTCCCATGACTACAAATTAAATATCTAATTATAATATTATTTTAATTTGGTCTCAAAAATATACACAAAAAGTGTTAATATTTAAGGTAAATATCCCACGCTCACGCGTGGGTTGGGACTATATCTTACTTATCTAAGTTGTAAAAATTGCTTATGTGATCCCAATTAAAAACTGTTCTTCTATCATTCATGCCTGATTTAATAGAAATAATGTTTTCGATATTTGAATTATGATCATTTGATTTAAAATAATCTAAAACTTTTATCCAATCTTTATAATCTAAGTATTTACTACTAAATAAAGGAAAATTATTTAAGTAATTTTCTAAAGATAAATTTCCTTTTAAGTTAGTAGTTCTAACTCTATATTGTGGATAAGGTTTATCCATTCTAATTTCTTTAACTGAAGTATTAATTAATTCAGCTATAGATTCTAAGAATTTACGATTATTTAAACCATTATGATTATTTTGTCTTTGACTTAATTCAAATTTACATTCTACTTTAGGGTATACCGTTGTAGTCCGTATAGCAAAACTTCCATCAGCTTCAATAAACCCAGATAACCATGGGTTAGAATTTAAAGGACTATCATCTATAGGATTTTTAACCATATTAAGGTCTTTAAATCTTAAATTTAACCAATCAATTAAATTCAATAGTGCATGGATTTTAGGTGTTCTCATATAACCATTTATTAAAGATACTAGTAAAAGTAATCCTTCATAATTATTAATAGTTAAAATATAAGCATTAACTCCTTTCTTTCTAGAAAGTGTACCATGACCTAATTTTTGTTGAATAATTAAAGCTAATGGTAAATCTTTTAAATTAAAAACAATTTGTATTGAGGGGTAATTAATTCTACCTTTAGCTGATCTTTCAGTTGTTGGAACAATAATTGTACCATCACCTTCTATTAATCCTGCTAAATATGAACTAAAATTTGAATTAGATTTATTAAAATTAATTTTGTTAAAATCAATAGAAGAAAATGAATTTAAATCTTTAAAAGACTTAGTTTTTAATTGTATTGAAGGCAATATACTACAACAAATAAGTTCCGGCGTGTAGTCTCTGAGGATCCCTATAAGATTCAAATCTTGTAAGTTTCCTGCTGATTGCGTCATATCTAAATATGACGGTTCCCAGCAAATAGCCGAATTTAAAGCCGGCACAAATTTACCGGCTAATACTGGTAATGATAATAATAATAATACAGCTGTAATTAATACGGCCCAAGCAAATAATGGTAATTTATGCATTGTTAATCCTGGAGCTCTCATATTAATTATAGTAGTAATAAAGTTAGAAGCACCTAACATTGAACTAATCCCAGCAAGATGTAAACTGAAGATAGCTAAATCAACAGAACCACCAGAATGAGATTGTAAACTAGCTAAAGGTGGATAACAAAAATATATTTATATACCTCACATGTAATAATACATGTTATCGTATAACGCAACTGTTCTCACAGTTGTTTGGACTATACCTTCAACCTAAAAATGAGTAATTTTAATAAGAGTCTTATTAAAAAGAGTGTTTAAAGTTTGGGTTTATTATAAAATGTTAGTGGTCCCAGGAATAAATCCTATCCTACCCTACCCAACCTTTTTTTATAAAAGGGTTACCGATAATACATTTTATTCGGACCAATTAAATGAATAAGGTCTGACTAATCTTAATTTACGTATTTGCTCTCTAATTTTAAAAAGCTTTTCATAAGAACCTTTACTTTTATTGAATGACCTAGACCATATTTTAAATTCTACAGCTTTCATACCCTTCATAGAACCATTAAAAACATTAATCACATTCATAATAGCTCTAGAATTAGTTGTATCTAAAGCGTAATAATTATTATTAATATTTTTCTTATAAGTTACTTTAGTTGAAATACCTAAAATTAGTCTAATACCTTCTAGTACTATCTGATCCAATTTTTGAGTAATTCCAAAAGCATGAACTATTCTAGTACTTGTTTTAGATACCAAATAAAAGCTTCCTTCTGCTTCAACAAAACCTATTAACCATCCTATTGAAATAACTTTTTTTACTTCATTAGTGTCAGTTAATGGCATAGAAATATTTTTCCACGCAGGAGAAACATATGAACTAGAAGATTTAGTTAATAATAATTTTTCTAATAATTCATTTCTTTCTAAACTAGTTAAATTATTATTTTCAAGAATAAAATATGCTTCTTTAAATATATTATAATTAAAGTATTTAGTTGTAAGTAAAGGGTACTTATCAAAAATAGGAAAAATAATAGAATTAATAACTTTTCGATCTCTAATTCTAAAATGTGCTAAGTCTCTTTTTGATTCTACATAGATAGAACCTGCGCCTAATTCTTTTTTAATATAGTGTAAAGCTCTTAAATTATACGTATTTTGGGATATTTTAAACGTTAAATTCCATTTATCACCTTGTCTTAATACAGAAAATGAACCATCACCATCTGTAAATCCCACTAACCATTGTTCAAACCAATCATTTCTAGGTTGTTCTACGTTAAGTCTCTGATGAGAAGAAATAATATTTAAAGAAGAAATTTCATTTAAAGTCTTGTTTTCTTCCCAGGCAGATTGTCCCCATGTTGAAAACATTCTTACTGCTGAAGTATTTTTAATATTCAACGAGTAGTTTTCTCCGAGTAGAGGAGTTCTCTGCATCGAGTAGAATTTAATTGCCCGATCCTTACGACTCGGCGACAGCTTATCTTTTTTAACCGTCCATCCTGTACCAGCACCGTTTTCAACGAAACTACTAGCTAATAATAAAATTAACGCAGGAGGTAATAACCAGAATGAAATATTATTTAATCGAGGGAATGCCATATCTACAGCACCAATCATAACTGGTACTAAAAAATTACCAAAACCACCGATTAAAGCTGGCATACAATTTATCCATTAACTTTCGTTAATGGTTGGACTATATCTTTACCCTTAAATATAAACTTCAAATTTCCTTAAAAAGGGGGAGTTTTTATTTACTAGGGTATTTCACGTGTAGTCTCTGAGGATCCTACTTAATAAAAGTGTTATTGCTTATAACTAAGCCCTTTTATCTTTGGTTTCCTGCTGATTGCCTAATCATTTAAATGTCACTATATTCTACCGCTTTTCATTTAAGAAAGTCTGCAGTACTAGTTTTAAAAGCTCTTAAGGTGTTCCAGCAAATAGTGAAAAGAAAATAAAGTCTTTCAACCTTATCCGGCCATGCCATAATAATTAAATAAATTATTCATTGTTGTTTGTATTTTCGACTGAACTAGAATTTATATAAGTAAATTTCCATTTACCTCGATAATATCCTGATTTAGAGCCATTTAAATAACTTCTAATAACAGATCGATCTCCTTTTAAAGCCTTAGCTAAAGAAGTTAATGAACTAAATTCTCTATTAAGATTTATATCATCTTTAAATTCAGCTAATATTGCTTTAGCTGCAGGATGTTTAATTGTATAATTATCTCTTTTTTCTTTAACTAGAGCT
>Ga0153997_1000191_pt1 | contig 18147 bp, 17 predicted proteins | sample TSNC081MetaG_FD_104750 | JGI IMG/M metagenome (GOLD analysis project Ga0153997, IMG submission 104750) | Attine ant fungus gardens microbial communities from North Carolina, USA - TSNC081 MetaG | ecosystem: Host-associated > Fungi > Mycelium > Unclassified | place: USA: North Carolina, Lumber...
AATATCCCATTGGACGAGTACCCACGCCGGTGTGTCAACCAGATCGAGAGGTGGGAGAAGGAGAAAGATGACATTATGAACGATGGCAGGGTGACCCATGAAAGGACGACAGAGTATGCCTCCTATATCATGGAAGCCCTTGTTACCAACCGGCCGGTAAAAATCGGTGGAAATGTCATTAACCAGGGATTGATATCGAACCTGGTACCTGACGCATGTGTAGAGGTGCCATGTTTGGTAGATGGCCAGGGCATTCACCCATGTTATGTAGGAAATCTTCCAGTACAGCTGGCGGGAATGAATATGACCAACATCAATGCGCAGCTGATGACGATTGAAGCAGCGAGGACGAGAAAGCGAGAGGATATTTACCGTGCTGCGATGTTGGATCCGCATACGGCGGCTGAACTTTCCATTAAGGACATTATCTCAATGTGCGATGAGATGATAGAGGCCCATGGAAAATACATGGAAATGTACAAGTAAACTGTTTTGGGCTTAGACTCAGAAAGGATGGTACGATGGGAAAGAAAAAGAAGACGATAGCATTGAATCATGTGTTTCCCTGGCTGCTGCTTTTACCTACAATTTTGTTTATCGGACTATTTAATATCTATCCGACAATCCGGAGCTTTTCTTATTCAGTAATGAACTATCAAAGGTCAAAGCCCAAAGCGTATGGTTTTATAGGGCTGGAGAATTATATTGGGATACTCCATGATCCTAAATTCATAAACAGCCTTTACGTATCATTAAAATGGGTGGTTTGCCAGGTGTCGCTGCAAGTAGTTCTGGGAATTCTGATGGCGGTTATTCTGAATTCAAAATTCAAAGGACGGGGAGTCTTTCGGACTATTTGTATTGCACCATGGGCTATATCCGGAGTATTGACTACCATGTTGTGGCTTTTAATGTATAGTGACAGTATTGGATTTATCAATGGATTATTGAGAGCGGCTGATTTAAAGCAATATGCAATGGCATGGCTGTCAAACATGGATACTGTTTTTAAGGCGGTCATTCTGGCAGGGCTGTGGAAGGGGATTCCATTTTATCTGATCAATATGCTGGCTGCCCTGCAGGGTATTCCATCAGATGTTTATGAGGCGGCTAAGATGGACGGGGCGAACGGCTGGCATACATTCTGGAAAATTACCATGCCGTATTTAAAGGGCACTATTGTTTTTACTACAATTATGCGATGCATCAATGAGTTTCAGACGGTTGATATGATTCTGACCATGACGAATGGAGGACCGGTCAATAAAACGACAACCCTGCAGGTTTACATTTATCAGAAAACTATTACAGAGGGAAATTATGGATATGGTGCAGCACTGGCTGTCTGCTCATTCCTCATTCTTCTCGTATTCAGCATTGTCTATCTTAAGATGAACAATTGGGGGAAGGGGGTGCATGAAACGTGAGTAAAAAAGCAAAGAAAATGCTTACTTATGTGTTAGGAGGTATTCCGTTAGTTCTGTTTACTATGTTTATCATAACGCCTCTTTTGTGGGCGGTAAGTATGTCTTTTAAGGACAATAGTGTAATATTGAGCGGACAGTTCTCGGTTTTGCCTCACCCATGGACCTTAAAGAATTTCAGCTATGTCTGGGTGAGAAATAAGTTTGCTGTTTACTTTTTTAACAGTATGGCGCTTTCGCTGAGTTCTGTATTCTTTATTGTGAACATGGTAGTGTGGAATGGCTATGCGCTGACCAGATTCGAGTTTCGCGGAAAAAATGTCATCATGATTGTACTCCTGATGACCAGTACAGTACCTATTATGCTTAATTTAACATCCATCTATATGTTAATCAAAAATATGGGACTTATGGATACCCGGGCGGGGATCATATTGCTTAATATAGCTGGGGGTCTTGCTTTCAATACCCTGCTGATGAGAAGCTTTATGGCGGAAATTTCAAAAGAACTTGATGAAGCTGCACTCATTGACGGGTGCAACCGGTTTCAGGTGATTTACCGGATTATTATACCGGTAGCCAAGCCAGGGATCGTAACAATTCTTATCTATGCGTTTGTAGGCTGTTGGAATGAATATCTGATGTCATTCATATTATTGAGCTCTCAAACAAAATTTCCAATCTCTGTAGGACTAAAATATTTTATTGGAGAATTTACGACGGATTATGCATCGCTGGCAGCGGGAAGTATTATTGCACTGATTCCACCTCTTCTTCTGTTCGGTTATGTGCAAAAGCATCTTGTTGGAGGATTGACCGTCGGAGCTGTAAAGGGTTAGGCGTATTAAATAAAACATATAAAAGGAGAAGTCTATGAAAAAAAGAAAATTACAGATGGGAGTATTACTTGCGGCAGCATTACTGATAGTTGGATGCAGTTCAAAGACGACGGAAATGGGAACTGCAGGTGGAACAGAGACAGAAGGCACCAAGGCTGCTGACCTTGCAGAAAGCGGGGAAGAGAAACACGATCCGGTAACTCTAGTGGTATGGAAAAATACTGCGGATTCTGCTAGAATGGATATGCTGAATGAGAATCTGGAGAATTTTATGACCCAGTATCCATGGATTACCGTGAAAGCAACCAGTATTCCGGATGATTACGATACAAAGCTGGAACTTGCATTTGCCAATGGGGATGCACCCGATGTATTCTGGTCTGGTGGAGATGATGCGGCTTATATGGCGAATGGATATCTGGCTGCGTTAGATGATATGTTTGAGACATGGGATTACAAGAAGAATATTTTGGAGGCTCATATCAGTGCGCTGCGGGCGCTGGATAAAAAAAACGGGTTTCTTTATATGATTCCTGATGGAACGAACATTAACTGTATCTGGTATCGCTCTGATTGGTTTTCAGAGGCTGGAATTGGAGTTCCTGATACATGGGAAAAGTTATTTACGGCAATTGAAAAATTAACCGATAAAGAAAATGACCGATATGGCTACGCAATCCGGGGCGGAAGCGGTTCTGCAGCGAATCTGGAAATGATGATGTTTTCCTATTCCGGCATTCCGGACTATTTTAATGAGAACGGGACCTGCAATATCAGAGATGAAAAAATTGCAGAGTTTGTGGAACGATGGCTCGGCGGATATGGGGTGTACAGCGCAGAAAGCGATTTAAGCAACGGTGGTTCCGAGCTTCCGGCTACATTCCAGTCAGGACGTTCTGCAATCATCCAGCACAATACAGGTTCTGCAGCAGGCCATATGGAGGCATTTGACGGAGACACCAGTAAGTTTTCGGCAATCGCTTTTCCAAAGACAGATACAGGGAGTTCTGTACAGCCTGGAGATACGCCTTCCGGTATCATGATTGCAGAGCAGTGTGAGAACAAGGCGGAGGCATTTTTACTGGCGGCCTATCTGGCAACAGGCGATGTCGCAAGCAGATGGAGCGAGCTGGTAGGCGCACTGCCGTCTGACAAGACGGTTCTGGAAACTGCGGACTGGATTCATGACACTCCATGGATGGAGATGGGGGCAGACATGCTTTTGAGTGAACAGACAGAATACTATATGAAACCCAAATTCCTTCCAAACTATAATGCAATTCTGACAAATGAAATAGAACCGATGATCCAATCGGTAATGATTGGTCAGATGACTGCGAAGGACATGTGTGACACATGGGCATCCCTCATGGAAGATGAGTATAAGGAATATATGAATCAGTAGAAAAAGAAAAACACAACACAAAAGAATGCGGACCGTTTGCCTGTTAGCTGACGCTTCGCTTTTTCAGAAGAAGTCAGGGGGGAGATACGTGATACTGGATAGGGTGAATAAAGTGTTCCATTCGTTGTGCATGCGGGTATTCCTATGTTTTCTGGCGTTGATTATAACCTGTGTCTTTAGCATGGGATATACGTACTATCATAATTCATATAAACTTTTAGAAGAAAATACATATTCGCTGCTGGACAGCGTTCTGTTTCAATCAAAAGAGCGAATTGACGGGAAATTAGAACAGGCTGCGGAGATTCTGGAAGGCCTTCAGTATGAATCCTCATTTCGGAGAATTACGCTGCAAAATTATAAGAATGGGTACAGCAATTACTATCAGGATGTGGGAGCGGTGGGAGCCAGACTCCACAGTATCAGGGATAATAATCAGGAATTGATTGACTCAGTCTATTTTTACAATAAGAATGGATTGGAACTCTTTACAACAAATTTTTCACCTGTGACGCATATTATGTCGGGAAAAGATGTGTGGAAGCTTTACGAAAATCAGAATACGGAATCTGCCCGTTGGCGTATGATTCATGATGATAAACTGTTTTCCGATACTTCGCAGAGGAAAGTCCTGACTATCTATCAGATTGTAAACAGTCAAAAACAGGATATCCAATACTATATTGGAATGAATTTAAAAACGGAAGCTTTTCTGGAAATACTGAACCGGTCCGATTTTGAAGAAAATGGATATGTGGCGATAGTAGGAGATGGACGGATTCTTTATTCGGATAATTATCAGGAGAGTTACAGAGTAAATAATGAAATTATAGAAATAATTCAGAAATCCGGCTATGAGAGCGACTGGCTGCACGTTGAAAATGATTATCACGAAAAGCTGCTTTTAAAATCAACCGTGCTCTGTAACGGATGGAGACTGACGGCAGTCATGCCCGAGACAGATTTGCGTAATCAAATTAACGGGAAGCTTCACAATTTTATCACTATTTTAGGGTTTGTTACTGTAATCGGAATTGTTATGTCCATTCTGCTGTCAAGAAGCGTGACGAAGCCAGTAAAAGAACTGGCTGAAAAGATAGATAGGCTGGAGTACGGAAATATGGACATTGTATTTGATGTAAATTCCAGCGGGGAAGCAGGTATTCTTGCAGCCTGCTTAAACAATATGGTCAGCCGGATCAAGAAACTGCTTCAGGAAATCAGGGAAAAGGAAGATCAAAGAAGAAAATATGAGCTGGCTGTGGTTCAGTCACAAATTAATCCTCATTTCTTGTATAACACACTGGCATCACTGAAGAATCTTGTTCAGTACGGGGAAAGTGACAGGGCAGTTCATATGACTGATATGCTGATCCGTTTTTATCGGACTGGACTTGGAAGAGGAAAAATGACCGTTACTCTAAAAGATGAGATGGATCACATAAGCAGTTATCTGGAAGTACAATCCATGCGGTATGGAGATAAGATTGGATATCAGATTGATATACCGGAAGAGCTAAATCAGGCAAGAGTAATTAAATTGACGGTTCAGCCTCTCGTTGAAAATGCGCTGTATCATGGACTGAAGGAGCAGGACACAGCAGGAATGATTTTGGTATCTGTCAGAAAAGAGGGAGAACATCTGGTCATCTGCGTTTTTGATGACGGAAAGGGGATGCCATTGGAACACCTGGAGAAAATCAGAAAAGAAATCGACACCGATTTTCAGAATTATGATTCTTCGTTAACATTTGGACTTCGAAACGTACATCAAAGAATTCAATTAAAATATGGGGAAGGTTACGGATTGAAGATTCAGAGCGTGGAGGGGGAATATACACAGGTGACGATGACGCTTCCTCTTCAGGATTATTAAGGGGGAATACGGATGAAGCTATTAATTGCAGATGATGATGATATTATGCGGAACCAGCTGAAGGATAAGATACCGTGGAAAGACCATGGATTCGATGTGGTGGGAATTGCATCGGATGGAAGAGAAGCATATCAGATGGCGCTTCGCTGCTACCCACAAATTCTTTTGACGGATATCAAGATGCCATATTTGTCTGGAATCGAACTGGTGGAAGAAGTCCAGAAGGTGATTCCTGATTGCAGAGCTATGTTCCTAACCGGATATGATGATTTTGCTTTTGCAAAGGAGGCCATTCGACTGAGGGCGGAAGATTACATCTTAAAGGGCGAAGACAGCGAAGTCATTCTCAAAGCGGTAAAGACAGTGGCGGAACGAGTGAAGGAAACGAGGAATCAGGCCCATTTGAATGAATTGGGACAATATCTTCAGAAACAGAATTATTTATCCGGCTTGCTGCAGGGGAATGGCACACTGGAAGAAATGAAAAAAAATATGAAATATTTGGGCTTTGACCCAGAGCATTTTCAATACCGTGTTGCAGTTTTGAAGGCGGATATCGGAAGAAATCCGGGCGATGACAGAAAACCCTCCAGGGAACTGCAGTACATTCAGAAATTAGCTGATTCAGTTAAATATTTTTTTAATCGGCAAAATATATCTGCTTACTATATGATGAATCAGCAGTATCTTGTAATGGTTCTGGAGATGGAGGAGGCGTCGGAGGAAAGCATTTTTCCGCTGTTTAAAAGCATGGCAGAAGAGATGGCAGAAAAAAATGTGCAAAAGATTACAATAGGAATCGGACGGACTTATGAGCCTGGAAACGCATTTTCTCTTTATTACGATGATGCGGTATTTGCTAATGAAAATGCTTCTGTGGAGGGGGAAGTTATCCATTTCTATCAGGAATTATCCCAAACCAGGTATATTCGCCTGATCAGGGAATATATTCTGGAACATTATGCGAATCCGCAGTTATCTTTACTGTCATTGAGTGAAAAGCTTTATTTATCACCAGCCTATATCAGTAGCCTTTTTAAACGGTATATGGACGATAATTTTAAAACGTATCTGATAAAACTGCGGTTGAAAAAGGCGTGTCAACTGCTGAAGACGACAAATGACTGTTCTTACGAAGTGGCTTATAAGGTAGGGTACCCTAATTCACAATATTTTAGCGTAATGTTCCGCAAGTATATGAATATGACGCCATCAGAGTATCGGGCAATGACTCAGGAGAAATAATCTTTTACCGCCGGCAGTCTACCAGGCGGTAAAAGATTTTTCTATTTAAATTTCTAGGTACTCTAATCAAAGAACCCGCAGTTCTCCCAGGCATTATTGCTCGGCAGGCTGAGCCAAAGCTATCCTCTTACATATAAAGATATCCCGGCGTTGTGGGATACCGGTGCTATGATACGGCAGAGGTGTAGCACCTGTGGTCTTGCGGGTAAGAATGGTTCCTTCTGCATTTTTTCCAAAGTTTTCGTTTAGCGGATTTTCCTTGCTCTTTGTTTCGTGGCCATCAGAGAACATGTTATCAAGAACACGTACGGTACTTGTCCGTGACCTTACGCTTCATATCTACATAGCCGTTCTGGATAAGATAAAATTCAATCGTATCGGCAGCAGTTTTATCAATAAAGGTCGGTGTTCCGTCAACCTTAACGTACTTACCATTGAAGTATTCACTTGTTGCTATAGCAGGTCTATCATAAAGGAGGGTTTTATATCGGATTGCCGCTCTGATTTACACATAAGCGAAGTCCACGACCAACCTCTTGGCGTTTTGCGGTTTGGTTATCAGAATGCTTGAGTGTACAAATCTGAAATACATTTGGATTATCCCAGCCTTCACGTAATGCGGAGTGGAAAAAGATAAATCGTGTTGGTTCATCAAAACTTAGCAGTTGTTCTTTTTTTCAATATCAGGTCATATGCTGAAATATCATCGGAGAACTTGCTGCCGCACTTAAGCTGACTGGACTGTCAATACTTTTCCCTGTCTTTTATTCACTTCTATATTTTTGTTGACCTTTCCAAATGAAACGGTTAGAATAAAAATATTAAGTATTTATAATACAACTGTAAAGATTCGTATTGTTATTATTTTGCCATAACCTTTGAATACTATAAGGGGGAACTGTAACTTCGTATCAAGTAACTTTTTCTCAATGTAAAGACTTAATGAGGTTATTGAAACAATTTTTTCTATCCTGATTATAAGTCCGCTGAAACGGACAGATGGGAGTTTTATGAAGATTTTATTTATATCACTTGGCTGTGACAAGAATCTGGTAGACTCAGAAGTGATGTTAGGATTATTAGCAAGCAATGGTTTTTCAATGACTGATGATGAAATGGAAGCAGATATTGTGATTATAAATACCTGTTGTTTTATTGGTGATGCAAAAGAAGAAAGCGTAAATACTATTTTAGAAATGGCGGAACTGAAAAAAACTGCCAGATGCAGGGTGTTAGTTGTAACAGGCTGTATGGCTCAGAGATACAAAGAAGAAATTATGACAGAGATCGAGGAAGTTGATGCTGTTTTGGGAACAGGTACATATAATAAAATTGTGGATACCGTAAATGAAGTATTAGCCGGAAAAAATGTATTAGAATGTGGCAATTTGAATATATCCCCAGTAGTTGAGACAAGGAGATTATTAACCACCGGCGGGCATTATGCGCATTTAAAGATCGCAGAAGGCTGTAATAAAAATTGCACCTACTGTATTATACCAAAGGTAAGAGGTAACTATAGAAGTGTACCTCTGGAAATACTGGTGGCAGAAGCAACAGCCCTGGCTGAGCAAGGTGTAAAAGAGCTCATTCTGGTAGCACAGGAAACAACACTTTACGGAGTTGACCTCTATGGGAAAAAAAGTCTTCATACATTACTTGGAAAGCTTTGCAAAATATCTGGCATATACTGGATTCGAATTCAATATTGCTATCCGGAAGAAATATATGATGAATTAATTCAGGTGATGAAAGAGGAGTCTAAAATCTGTCATTATTTGGATTTGCCAATTCAACATGCCAGTAATGACATTTTAAAACGCATGGGAAGAAGAACTACGAAAAAGCAATTAATAGAAATCATTGATAATCTTCGTGAAGAAATACCAGACATTATATTGCGAACTACTCTAATTGCTGGTTTTCCAGGTGAAACCCAGGATCAGCATGAGGAATTAATGCAATTTGTAAATGATATGGAATTTGACCGTTTAGGTGTGTTTGCATATTCTCAGGAAGAAGATACTCCGGCAGCATCCTTGACAAACCAGATTCCTGAAGTAATAAAAGAAAATCGCCGTGAAGCCCTCATGGAACTTCAACAAGAAGTATCCTATGATAAAGCAGAGCAGATGATCGGACAAACGTTAGATGTTATTGTTGAGGGAAAAGTTGCTTCGGAGCCTGCATTCGTTGCAAGGACTTATGGAGATGCACCAGATGTGGATGGATATCTGTTCATCCATACAGATGAAATCCTTGAATCTGGTACTTTTGTAAGAGTAAATGTAACTGGTGCTCTGAAATATGATTTGATAGGAGAGATAGATTATGAATTTACCTAATAAACTAACAATTTTACGTGTTTGCATGATACCATTCTTTGTGTTTTTTATGCTATTTGATTTTGATTCTAATATAGGGCAATATATCGCTTTGGCAATCTTTATCATTGCGAGCGGAACGGACTGGTTAGATGGCTATCTGGCCAGAAAAGATAAACTTGTCACAAATTTCGGGAAATATATGGATCCATTGGCAGATAAACTACTTGTATCTGCGGCAATGATTTGTCTAATACAAATAGGTAAACTGAACGCCGTAGTTGTTATCGTAATTATCAGCAGAGAATTTATCATCAGTGGGTTCCGTCTAATCGCCTCTGATAATGGTATTGTTATTGCCGCCAGCTACTGGGGCAAATTCAAAACCGTTTCACAAATGATTATGATTATTTTATTAATTGGAAATTTTGGTGGATTTTTCACCACATTAGAGAATATTTTTATATGGTTATCCCTAATACTAACCATCATATCATTAATCGATTATTTAAACAAAAATAAAGACGTTCTTAATATGCAGAAGTAGATAGACAAGAAAGAGGTGAACAACATGGTAGTAGAACTTATTTCCGTAGGAACAGAAATATTACTGGGCAATATTGTAAATACAAATGCAGCATTTTTGGCTGAGAGAGTAGCAATGCTTGGTCTATCTCTATATTATCAGGTCACCGTAGGAGATAATGAAGAAAGATTATCGGAAGCAATCACAACTGCGTTAAGCCGCTCTGATATAGTTCTCCTATCTGGCGGTCTGGGACCAACCAAAGACGATTTAACCAAAGAAGCAGCTGCAAAGGTAATGAATCGAAACCTGGTAGAAGATCCACATAGCAAATCCATGATAGAGCACTACTTCAAAGAGATACAAGCAAAAAAAATAACCGACAACAATTGGAAACAAGCCATGATTCCGGAAGGGGCTATTGTCCTTGACAACCCAAATGGAACCGCCCCGGGAATCATCATAGAAGAAAACGACAAAGCTGTTATCCTGCTTCCCGGTCCCCCCAACGAATTAATCCCCCTCTTCAATGAGCAGGTTGCCCCTTACTTAAAAAAATTGGAGCCGGATGTAATCTATTCCGAGATGGTAAAACTCTGTGGAGTGGGAGAGAGTGCGATAGAAACAGCCATCTCAGACATGATTGATTCCCAGAGCAACCCAACCATCGCCCCATATGCGAAAACCGGTGAAGTACACCTTCGCATAACGGCCAAAGCGGGAGACGAAAAAGAGGCAAAAAAACGAATTGCTCCTGTCGTAGCCGAGTTGAGCAAACGATTCCAAAAACACATATACACAATCGAAGACTCCATATCCTTCGAAGACCATATTGTATGCATATTAAAGAAAAACAATTACACGATAGCCACAGCCGAGTCCTGCACTGGCGGAATGTTATCTGCCAGATTAGTCAATGTATCCGGTATTTCGGAAGTATTCAAACAAGGTTTCATAACCTATTCAAATGAAGCCAAAATACAGCAATTAAATGTACAAAAATCCACCCTGGAACAGGCAGGCGCCGTAAGCCGCGAAACCGCATATGAGATGGCATTAGGTGCTGCTGGTGTAACCGGCTGTAGCACCACTCTTTCCATCACTGGAATTGCCGGTCCCGAAGGGGGCACATTTGAAAAACCAGTTGGCTTGGTTTACATTGGTTGTTGTATCAAAGGAAAAGTAACAGTGAAAGAATTTCATTTTCATGGAAACCGTGAAAAGATACGTGAATACGCTGTAATTAGTGCATTAGTGTTACTAAGAGATTGTATTCACGCTCTAATCCAATAAAGCAAAAAAGATTGCATCACAATGCATATCATTTTTCAATGTGATGTAATCTTTCTAATTCTCAAATTCCCGACACCAGCTTTTGTTCTCTCTTACTTCATAAATTTCATCATATTAAGAACTTTATCCATCTTTTGAACTTCTTCTTTTGATTTCCCACTTTTAATCACATTGACAATAACATTCATTTCCTGAGGTGAAAACGAAAGACCTTCCTGTTTTGACTTATTCGCCATTGCCAAAAAGAAGGGGATCAGTTCATTCTGAGACTTATTATTGGTTTGATTTGACAACTCTGCAATCATTTTTAATTTTCTGGGATCAATATTTTTTAAATTTGGATGATTTATCCAACTATCGTTATTCATAAAAACTCCTATCTGTCCGTTTTATAGGACATGGGATCAACGGTGTTGGCAGCCGCAAACCACTTAAATCGCAAGTGATTTGTGGCTGCCCCTGAAGTTAAAATTGTGCTGTCTTACACATATTTATCTTCTAAGGATAATAGTAAACCTTAGTATACTACTTATGATTCTATGTGCCCAGCACTGCACTATATGTTTCAAACATTGCCTGCTGTTCCGGAGATAAAAAGGCTTTTAGCATTCCCATTAGTCCATTATTTTCCGTATTTCCAAATTCAGACTTATAAGTATTATAAAGTTGAAAAGAATTCATAAAATTAACGAGCAGGTCAACCGTTTCCTTCTCTTCATCGTTACAATAACATTGAATATCATTTAACATATCCAGAGCAGTACCTTCTGCACTTATGGAACATGCACTTAAATCCCCCCCAGTATTACTAAAAAATGAAATAGTATTATTTAGTTCTAAGGCTTTTACATAAATAGCAGCAAATTTTTGTATGGGAATATTTATATACGGAATGGCAGCCTTAATCATTTTAACATGACTTTCAGATGCAATTTCATCTAGTGCAAATAAGTCTTGTGTCTCGTTTTCGTACATATTCTATCCTTTCATAAAATTACTTTGTATCAGTATATGAAGAGTAGCTTTTAAATATGATATATTACAATCTTTTTTTGAATTTTACGGCCCTAAAATAATTCTCAGCATATATTATAATAGTTCACTTGAGGAGCTAAGATTGAACGAAAATTTGAGAAAAGGAGCCGTGCAATGTCTCGTTTACAAGATATTGGGCAAGTAGAGCATAGCAATGAAAACGAAATTAATAATAGACGGAAATTCATTTTATGAAATAGATGAAGAATGTTATAAGAATAAAAGTAATAATTTACCATGCAATCATAGGGAAATCAACAGAAAAAATTCCATTTTAGACGCTGAAAAAAAGCAGCTATATAATGAAAATAAATATAACCCTAAAATACAAATATAGTGAGCATAATAAAACCCCCCAGGTTTCATTTGGGGGGTCTATTTGTGGACGAAAACCACGTGAATAACACGTGCATCAGATGTACCTTAATTTGCATTCGGGAGGATTAACAGAAATTATTTCCACCACAGCAAAGAAGTAAGATAATGATCAAGAAACAGCTATTGTCATTACCGCAATTACTGTTACCGAAACCACCAAATCCGTTGCCACCACAACAGCAAAGTAGTAAGATAATTAAAATTATTGAATTTCCTCCGCCTTCGTTACATCCACATCCACAATTTGTTGCTGCTAAATCACTCATGTTTGTTCCTCCAAATTTTTATTTACCATTCATCTTATGTACCAATGCTTGCCTATGTTCCATAATATCATTAAATAATTATGTTATTGTTTCAAAAACATTGTAAACATTCAAAGTTCCATATCCCCATTCCCTATTTGGATAAAGGATATTCGGATTTCTGGTGGCACCTCTGATTAAGAAATTGGTTATCTCTGAGCTGGCATACAAGCGCTTATTACTGGTCATTCCCCAATTTACAATGAGGGCAACCGCACCGGCTGTAATTGCTGCAGAAGCTGAAGTACCGGATCTGGTACTATATCTGCCATTTAATGCCGGCCCATATACATTTACACCCGGAGCTGCAATATCGGGTTTTATAAATCCTGTTCTTGCATACCCTCTGCTGGAATTAATAAAAATACTATTGTTGCTCACATTATAGGCAGCGGCAGCTATTGAAGTTCTGGTAGTAGCAGGTTCTGTCAACGTAACATCAGGATTTGGTCTTAGAAAGACGATATCTGGCGGGACAAAACCTGTGACGGGCAGCCACATATGGAAAATTCCATTCACATAATTATTGCAATAAACCTGAATTGACCAGATACCAGGTGTTGGATCCTGAAATCTCATTAAAATGACCTGACTGCCGGAACGTTTTTCTATAACCTCATAGTCAATGAAAACTTTGGTCTTTTCCAGTGTAAATGTAACGATTTGACTCTGTTCTAGTCTGGCAGGAACTTGGGGGATGATTTCTCCAATAGGAGAGCGGACAGCTATAGAGTATAATTCGGGTGCCTGCCCCCATAATTCTAAAGAGAAACTACTTCCGTTATTGCCAACTAAAATCTCGACATTATCATATTGTCCCTCACCAGCCACTACCCCATAATAATGATGAGATTTACCTGCCTCATTTCCACCTGCGATAATACAATTAAACGCTGCCTGTTCAAGAATACTATCAATAATTTGAGACAACGGACCATGTCCTGCATGATCCCCTTGATTTGTCCCAAGTGCAATACAAATTACCATAGGTTTGTTTTCTTCTGATGCAACCTGAGTTAAATAAAGAATAGCAGATATAATATCATTCTCCTGATATGCCACTGCATCCTGACTGACAAAGAAAAATTCACGTAGATAATCTTTTGCCTGCTTTAATTTTACTACTACAATTTCGCATCCGGGAGCAGCACCGGTAAAATCATTCACCGGGTCTCTGCTTCCGGTGGCGACACCGGCAACAAAAGTACCATGTCCCGATGTGTCTGTACTTGGAACGACCGAAAGAGGATCCTTGCTTTGAAGTGCCTCATTGATCATGTCCCGGGTATATTCCGCCCCATACGAATAATCAGCAGGAGGGGGACCATCCACAATTGTTTGATCCCAAATCCTAACAATTCTGGTACGACCATCACTGGTTTTGAAAGCAGGATGTGTGTATTCAACCCCGGTATCAATAAATCCAACCAGAACACCATCGCCTGATAAGTTTAAAATAGGCTGATTTTGTGTCCTTAAAATACCGGCTGCCTCTATACTAGTGGTATCCTGCAGCGTATAAAGCTTAGGAATATAACTGTAGTTTATCCCTACTAAAGATACGACCTCTCTGTTTTGGGGGACTGGTATGTGCAATACACTATAATTAGCCGTAAGTATTTCAGGAGTAAATTCACTATAAGTTTCTAAAAACACTTTTGCTGTAGTAGGATATTGTAGAATAAGTTCAACATAATCCTGTGAATAATTCCGTTCTCTTAAAGTTTCCAAATCTGCGTTTGCTCGAACTGCCATATACATTTCACCAATATGATTTTTTTATATAATATGTCATATCATAAAGAAGCGTACTTCCAGAATATAATATATTTATTTACGCAAGTATTATCACACTAGTGCACTGACTAGTTGTTATTGGTCATTTGAATGCAGATTATTTTCTCCTGCTTCAAGGCGAAGGAGTGAGACCAAGTGGGGCCTCCGCCGATTGACGGCAGCGCTGAAGAAGAAAAAAATTCTGCATTCAAATTACCAATAACACAAGATACGGTATATCTTAACTCACCTAAAAAAAAATTTAGAATAAGATAATAAAAAAAGGAAAATTATATATGAATCGTGTCAGAGAAATTATTCATTGTAATCTGCCTCATGAATTAGGTAAAAAAGGGCAGAATATTGGCATAGCAGTTTTGGATACTGGTATTTGTTTACATCCGGACTTTAATAATAGAATCATCACATTTCATGATATTCTGCACGGAAAACTTTCTTTGTATGATGATTGCGGGCATGGTACACATGTTTCAGGAATAACCGCAAGTGATGGAACTGCTTCCAATGGCCAATATACAGGTATTGCCCCTAAATGTAATATAATCAGTCTTAAAGTTTTAGATCATAAAGGGAATGGAAATATAAGCGATGTTCTAAAAGGAATTGAATGGATTGTTAAAAATAAAGAAAGATATAATATTAGAGTTGTAAACATTTCTGTAGGAATGAATCCCAAAAAAGGCGAAGAAAACAAATCAGAACGACTTATCGGAGGTGTTGAATATGCATGGGAAAATGGTTTGGTTGTAGTCACTGCAGCTGGTAATAACGGTCCAAAATCACAAACTATCACAATACCTGGTGTAAGTAAAAAAGTAATTACAGTAGGTTCATCCGATGATCAGCAGATAACGGATATGTATGGCAGAAAAAAAAGTAACTATTCAAGCAGAGGTCCAACTTCGTCCTGTGTATGTAAACCAGACATTGTAGCTCCTGGTTCCAATATTATTTCATGCAGCCATAACTTCATGAAACGCAGTGGGAAACCCTATTGTATAAAAAGCGGAACCTCCATGGCAACTCCTGTAGTAACAGGTGCAATTGCCCTGTTACTATCACAATATCCGGATATGGATAATTTCGAAGTGAAAATGCACCTGAAAGAATCCGCCGAGGATCTGAATCTCCCTAAAAACCAACAAGGATGGGGTGGTCTAAACGTTGAAAAACTACTAAGCGAAATCTGATCTCAATCTGTCAAACTGTTTTTAAAATTTCATTCCGTCAATATTGGTAATTTCGAACGGGAAGAAACAAGAAATACTAAAACTTCATAAAATTCTCATCCAAATCGTATGGTATGCAATGAGGTCATTTTCTCTTCCTGCCGCTCGCAGCAAATACGCAAGGGCGTATTTGAACTAGTAATTCAACCGGAATATTATTTTCTTACAACAAACCCCTTTGTACCAGACACGCTATTCTTCAGATCGTATTCGCCCCTTGAACGGAGGGAGGCAAAATAATGTCTCTCCTACTCAGCAAAATACAAAAGTATAAATATATGTAAATGTATCATACTATATTTTAGACAGAAATCACCGATGATGTAAAAATCGATTTATTTTTTATCTATGTACAAGATAAGACTTCGACTTCTATAATGTGGAAATCCGGCATAGCTGGATTCGTAATAAGAAACTCGTCTCAGTGGGAAGACCAAACTCTCACTGAGATAATACCAACGGCGGATTGCAGAGCGTTTAATGGGATTTATGTCATGCATGCATATCTAGCCGATCACAGCAGGTACGCCAAGACCTACTTGAATATGAAAGAAAGGATAAGAACAAAATGAATGCCATTGTTGATCCAGATTTATGCATTAGCTGTGGACTATGTCCGGCTATATGTGGAGAAGTTTTTAAAATGAAGGAGGATGATCTGGCCTATGCGTATCATCAGGTAACGGATGATCTTATAGATTCAGCCACTGAAGCCCGTGACAGCTGTCCTGTAGAAGCCATTTCTTTGGAAGATTGATCTTCAAATAGCAAAAGTACGGCTCGAGCTATTGTAATTAATCACAAAATTAGTCCTGAAAGTTCTACTACAATTGCCAATGACATAATTTTCTAATAATGGTAGACTTAAGACACTCCCAATAAACTTTATAAAAAGAATGATCAGGATAATTAAGTAATGAATGATTTCAGAGAAAGGAGATTGCTTATGAAAAGTTATGAATGTGAACCTTGTGGCTATATCTATGATCCTGAAATAGGAGATCCCGATGGTGGCGTTGCTCCCGGAACAGCTTTTGAGGACATCCCGGATGATTGGGTCTGCCCAATCTGCGGGGTTGGCAAATCAGATTTTATCTTAATACAAGATTAGACCCCACTTCTTATGAAGTGGAAATCCTGTATAGTTGGATTTATCCAGCTATACAGGATTTATGATATTTAAGCATGACTGGCTGCTTACAGCCAAGTACCCTAAGGGGTACTATATAATTTTATCATATAATTCCTACCAAACAGATAAAATAAATAATTATTATATTATTGACATTTAAATAGCAACGCAATATAATAAATACATCAATGAAGTAGGATCTAAAATCCAAAAGTAATAAGCAGAAGGCTGCTTAAGCAGCGAAAGGAAGGCACATATGGGCAAAATTTATGCTAACATTACCGAATTAATAGGCAATACGCCTATCATTCATTTACAAAAGCTTGAAAACGAATTGGAGTTAAAAGGAGAGTTATATGCAAAACTTGAATATTTTAATCCAGCAGGCAGTGTGAAGGACAGGATTGCAAAAGCTATGGTTGAAGATGCAGAGGCAAAAGGGATTTTAAAACCAGGAGCAACAATCGTGGAGCCGACCAGTGGAAATACCGGAATTGGTCTTGCATCAGTAGCTGCCGCAAAAGGGTATAAAGCAATATTTACTATGCCTGAGACAATGAGCATGGAGAGAAGAAAGCTCTTAAAGGGGTATGGAGCAGAAATAGTATTAACCGATGGTACAAAAGGAATGAAAGGTGCAATTGAAAAAGCAACAGAATTAGCAAATGCAATTGAAAATTCATTTATGCCAAGTCAGTTTGAAAATCCAGCTAACCCAGCAGTTCATCAAGCTACTACTGGTCCTGAGGTTTATAATGATACGGATGGAAAAGTGGATTATTTCATAGGCGGAGTTGGAACTGGTGGAACGATCACTGGAACAGGTACCTATTTAAAAGGGCAAAAACCTTCTATAAAGGTAATCGCCGTTGAGCCATCTGGTTCTCCGGTATTGTCTCAAGGTAAATCAGGTTCGCATAAAATACAGGGTATTGGTGCGGGTTTTGTGCCAAATACTTTAGATGTGGATATTTATGATGAAATTATTCCGGTAGAGGATCAAAAAGCTTTTGAAACCGGTAGATTACTTGCCAGAAAAGAGGGGATTTTAGTTGGTATTTCATCTGGTGCGGCACTTTATGCAGCAATACAAGTAGCAAAAAGACCTGAAACAGAAGGAAAAACAATCGTAGTGATATTACCTGATACTGGTGAGAGATATTTAACGACAGCGCTATTTGAAGCCTGATAAGACAAAACGATTCAAATACGGCTTGGCGTATCCCAATTTGTATTGTACAATGACAAAAAAACTTCAAAAGCTACATTTATGTTATGATTCACAGCCGTTGGTGACCGAAGACGGACGAGAGAACATGGGAAGAATGCTACCCCAGTG
>Ga0153997_1000196_pt1 | contig 17843 bp, 12 predicted proteins | sample TSNC081MetaG_FD_104750 | JGI IMG/M metagenome (GOLD analysis project Ga0153997, IMG submission 104750) | Attine ant fungus gardens microbial communities from North Carolina, USA - TSNC081 MetaG | ecosystem: Host-associated > Fungi > Mycelium > Unclassified | place: USA: North Carolina, Lumber...
TCCTTGGCGGTTAGAAAGTTGGTATATGGAGAAGAAGTGTTATATAGCGGACCAGTTTGTAGAAACATGGAAAAAGTGTTAGAGGGGAGACAGGAAGGGGGACGAGCCGGGATTTCATTTATGCATGCAAAAGGAGGTCTGCAGATTGAAAATAAATGTGTGGAGAAGGAATCGGAAACAGTATTGAAAGGTTTCGAGGTTTGCGGTGATGACGGAATCCATGTCCCTGCGTTAGCAGAGATAGAAGGTGAAAGTGTTTTGGTATGGAACGAGGAGGTTAAGGAGATCAGGAGTGTTCGCTATGCATGGCTGGATAATCCGGAAGAGGCTAACCTTTATAATGCAGGAAATTTACCGGCATCGCCTTTTATCTCAGTTTAAGATAAGACCCCCCAATTCTATGAAGTGGAAATCCAATGTAGTTGGATTCGAAATAAAAAGCTTGTCTCAATGGGAGTCCAATCTCTCGCTGAGATAAACGCCTCCGGCGAATTGCAGAACGGCGCAAATGCATTATGTCATGCAAGCATAATGCGCCGTTCGCAGCAACACTTTCCGCCGAACGTAGGTGAGGAGGACTTCTTGCTACGTTAATATTTGAAAATAGAATAATAAATGCAGTTAAGTCAGCATAGGAGAGCAAGGTTGAAAGAAAATATAGGAAAAGGAACCATGCAGCAAATCGCTTCTTTCAATCGATGTGAAGGAATTTCACATTATTTATTTTTAGCAGTATCGCAAGCAAGCTTGCAATATGCATGGGTATAAGTATGAAGAAATCTTTTATATTAATGAAAAATGGAAAAAGTGCACCAATTCTTATAGAGAAATCAGCATTTCCAGGAGTCAGGAAGATTGCCGGGAAGGTTGCCTTAGATATAAACAAGGTAGGCGGCAGTATGCCTGTATTCACATACAGTCTGAAAGAAGCGGCAGAAAATGCATATGAAGGAAGAGTGATACTTTTTGCAACCATAGGAAGGAGTACCTTGTTGGAAGAATTGGAAAAACGAGGTATTCTTTCAGATACGGGTCAGATACAGGGAAAGCGTGAAGTATATGGCATAAGCCTTGTAAAACTGGCATGGGAAGGAATCGAACAGGCACTAATTATCAGGGGAAGTGACAAGCGGGGAACAATATACGGAATGTTTCATCTGTCGGAATTGCTTGGTATTAGTCCGCTGCACTATTGGGGGGATGTCTTGCCGGAGCAGAAACAGGAAGTGGTATTGGACGAAGGAAATGAGATGATTTCGAAAGAACCTTCTGTAAAGTACAGGGGATTTTTTATAAATGATGAATGGCCATGCTTCGGCAGCTGGACCTTCGAACATTTTGGCGGATTTACGGCAGAAATGTATGATAACGTGTTTGAGCTGCTTCTGCGGCTGAAGGGTAATTATCTGTGGCCGGCTATGTGGACTTCCGCTTTTTCTTTGGATGGGCCGGGACTGGCCAGTGCAGAGTTGGCAGATCTGTATGGCGTTATTATGGGAAATTCCCATCATGAGCCGTGTCTGCGGGCGAGCGAAGAATGGGATTTGTGCCGCTTCCCGGATAGTATATATGGAAACGAATGGAATTATTTTACAAATAAGGACGGATTGCTGCGCTATTGGGAGGATGGGCTCAAACGAAGCGGCAAATATGAAGGAATAATTACCATTGGCATGCGTGGGGAAAGAGACTCCTCTATGCTGGGGGCAGAGGCAGGTCTGAAAGAAAACATTGATTTGCTAAAGGATATCATTACAGAGCAGCGAAAGCTGATTCAAAAACATGTGAACGAAGACCTTGCGAGGGTGCCTCAGTTACTGGCTCTTTATAAAGAGGTGGAACCATATTTTTATGGCGATGAAAATACTGCCGGCCTAAAGGAGTGGGATGGGTTGGACGGAGTAACGCTTATGTTTTGTGAAGATAATCATGGTAATATGCGGAGCCTTCCGACTGAGGAAATGAGGAATCATAAGGGCGGTTACGGAATGTATTATCACTTTGATTATCATGGGAACCCCATCTCCTATGAATGGCTCAACAGTACTCCTATTTCTAAGATATGGGAGCAGATGACCATGGCTTATGACTATGGTGTACGTGATGTGTGGATGGTTAATGTGGGAGATTTGAAGTTTAATGAATTTCCGCTCAGCTTTTTTTTGAATCTGGCCTATGACTTTGAAACATGGGGAACAACAGCACCTAACCAGACGGATAAGTTTACAAGGGAATGGCTCAGGCAGCAGTTTGGCAGCAGAATATCAGAGAAAGAGACAAAAGGACTGGAGGAAGTGCAGACCGGATATGTGCGCATCAATGGGAAACGAAGACCGGAGGCTTTGAACAGTTATGTCTATCATCCGGTCCATTATCGAGAAGCTGACCGTATGCTGAATGAGTCCACTCGAATTATGAATCAGGCACAGCATCTGTATGAGACGATTGACCGGGAATGTCGGGATGCTTTTTATAGTATGATTTATTTTCCGGCTGTGGCATCTATGAATCTCCTCCAAATGCATCTATATGCAGGAAAAAATGAGCATTTTGCAAGACAGGGAAAACCTGTTGCGAATGAATATGCAGATAAAGTGATGAAATGTATAGAACGAGACCGGAGCCTTGCTGCAGAATTTGGTTCCGCCATGGAAGGGAAATGGAATGGAATGCAGCTTGCACAGCATATTGGATTTACGAAGTGGAATGATGATAATTACAGGTATCCGATTCGGATGCAGGTGGAACCGGCACATAAACCGCAGATGGTGGTATCCAGAGCAGACAGGGAGGATATTGCAGTAAAGGATTATTTTGCACCAATGATTATTGAGGTAAAGGATTTTCTCTGGAGTTCAAACACGCAGGTGGATATAGAAATTGCCAATAGTGGAATTGGCTCTCTGACTTATCAGGTAGAGATGGAGCCATGTGAATGGTTGACTGTAAGTAGAGAGACCAAAATAGTGGAGAGTCAGGAAATACTTCGGCTTCACTGTCAAAGGGAGAAGCTTGGGGTAGAGGCGGAGAAGTGTGTTCTGATAATAGACGACGGAGAGACAAAGGCGGCTATTCACGTCTATGGAAAAGCGGTGAATGATCGAGAAGCAGAGCCAATGACTTTTTTTGAAGATAACGGAGTGGTGGTAATGGAGGCCAATCATTATCAAAAATTAAATCATACGGAAGCTGCAAAGCTGGTGTTGCTAAAGGACTTTGGAAGAAGCGGCTATGGACTTAAAGCCTATCCAGTTACCAAATATTTTCCGGCAGGAGAGGGTCCGGCAGCAGTTTATTCTGTATGTATGGAGCAGGCAGGGGCATATGTATTGGAAGTATGGACATCGCCCTCTAATCCGATAAAACAAGGCAGAGGAATGTGTTATACTGTCCGGATAAATGAAAGAGAAAGACAGATTATCGATTCTATCCCCAAAGGCTTCGAGGCGGGTGTCCCTCATAATAGAGGATGGGAGACAGGCGTGTTGAATCATGTGAGGAAGAGTCTTTGCCGAATTGATTTAGCAGAGGGAAGCAATCACATAGAGATAGGAATGATGGAACCGGGATTTGTACTGGAGCGGCTGTTGATATATCCGGAAAAATGTCCGCCTAAAAAATCCTATCTCGGACCACTGGAAAGTTACTGCATAGTAAAGGAGAGAGGTGTTCTGGGAAAGAATCAAGTCAATTTCAGTCAGCCAAAAATTTAGTTTTAAAGTTTCTTAGACTCTTTTTTTGAGCAGTATCGCAGGCAGCTTGCGATATGTAAGGAGGATTATCATGAATAAGATATTATTTGATGAAGACTGGAGCTATTTCAAGGGAGACTATATGCCATTTTCCCCATTTTCAGCGCAGATAGAAGAAACAAGATGAATACCGGTTGACCTTCCGCATGATGCAGTAAAAGGTCTTGAGAGAGCAGCCGGTAATTCTACAGGTATGGCTGAGGGCTATACGCAGAGCAGCATGCTTTATTATCGAAAGAAATTTACAGCTTTGCATGAGTGGAGTAATAAAAAGATAATGACTGAATTTGATGGTATATTTGAACCGCTCCCTGTCAAGTAGACAGATTAAAAAAATAAAAATTTTCTATCTCCAATCACCGGATATGGTGCTTGGAGATATTTTTATGCAGCTTTGCTTTGCAGGTAATTCCTGTATTCTAAAGGTGCCATGCAGTTCAGTCGTTTTTGATATCGAGAACCATTATAATACGCTATGTATCCCATGACTGCCTGCTTCAGTTCTTCATAGGAATGAAATGTCTTTAAATAATACATTTCTGTTTTCAACATTCCCCAGAACGCCTCCGTTGGACCATTATCAATGCAACGAGACACTCTGGACATACTCTGGGTCATGCCGGCATCATCCCGCTTTTTCTTAAAAGCCTTGGAGGTATACTGATAACTGCGATCACTGTGAAAGATAGGGGTTACTTCTGGATATTGTTCATGGGCTATGTCAAATGTTTCAAATAACAGTGCATTATTATTGGAATGTCCTATCACAAATGAAACAATACTCTTATCTCCCAAATCCAATATGGCACTTAAATACGCCTTACTGCTAATACCGTACTTCATTTCCGTTACATCGGTAAGGCACTTTTCTCCGAAATTTTCGGCATAAATTCCCTGTTCAATACGTTTTCGGCCGTGACTTGTGGGGTGGATTTTATTAGTTCTTTCTCTTCCTACGGCACACAGATTTCAGTCCCAGTATCCGCATAAGCCTGTAAATACGTTTCTGTTTTATATGAAAATCATTCTCGCAGTTCAACTTGATTGTCATTTGACGGTAACCTAATATTCCATTCCTTTCTTCATAAGCCTCTTTTATCAATGGCAGGAGCTGCTGATTAAACTGCTCATTTTTACTTTCACCTCGATTTAACCATTTATAATACGATGAGCGGGGAATGCCTGCAAAAATGCATAATTTAGAAATGGAGCAGCCCGTTTCATCTTGTGTTTCCTGTATTGCCAGATAAATCCTCTCATTCGGTACCTGGTTTAAGATCGCCTCCTTTCTATCTCCATTTTCTGACGTTTGTTCTGAGCATTTAGAAGCCTGTTTTCCGCACGGAGCTTTTCTAATTCTGTCATTTCAGCTTCTGGCTTTGTCCGTCCCCGTTGATCTACTAATGCCGCTACTCCCTGAGATTCATATTTCCTTACCCACGAATAGACTTGTTGGTATGATACCTGGTAGATTTCAGTAGCTAACTGGTAATCTTTATGATTCTCTATGCAGAAAGAAACGATTTCTATCCTTTCTTCATAAGTTGTTTTGCGTCCCTGTTTCATAATGGCAGTACCTCCTGTTTCAGCGCCTTGAATCTTTCTGCCATCATTATACCGCATAATCCACTTTCTGACAGTATCAAAAGAAGTGATCTTATAGCGGACACAAAGTCCTGAATAACTTCCTTCCCCTGCTAGGTAAGCATGTAAAACTTCCTGCTTAAATGACGTGCTTTAATATTTTTTTGTATGGCTTGGGAGAAGTGCAGCATCCCCACCGTATTTATATTTTGCAATCCATTTGCGGATGCTGGTATCTGTGACTCCATATTTATCCGCAATGGAATAGGTACTACCTTTTCCAGACAGGTATTCCTTGACCGCCCAGAGTTTTTCTTCTTGTAATAATTCTCTTTGGTTTTTGGACATAAAATATACGCCCTCCTAAGTAACAAGTTTTTATTATTTCACTTGTCTACCTAGAAGGGAGCATATCAATTGAGTGCGGCAGCCTCTTGTGCAGTATTGCAGACGGTCTTCTATATGCATGTGGAGAAGGTGAAAAAGAGTTCATTCGAATTGGATTCTTTTTTAATAGAATAAAAAAATTAAGACTGTTTGTGATTGTTATCTTTGTTACATATATAGAGTTCTTGCTGTAAATCGTCTATTTGTTCATCATAAGGCGTTGTAATAGCGATGCAGGAATAGAGTATAAACAAAATAAGAAGTATATTAATTATGGCTATACAAGTTAAAAAATACATAATAACACCTTTCTGTCCATCTGACTTCTTAAGCGGACGCCAATTTCAAAATGATTAATCTATTTATATTATATTGTTATCTAATTATATGATTTTCATACCGGATAAAGTATTTTTTCCAGAAGAAATACCTCAGTATGCACAAAAGTATAGTTTTGCTTACGGCAGACTTTTCTCCTTTGACTCCAAAAGAGTCATAAATTATGACAATAACGTATGCATTCATCAATGGGAATGCTTGCAGTGGTAACTATTGGAAGGGCTTATGTCTTCTATATCAGTCTTTATATCACTTATCGTACATTGCGAAAAAAATATATTTGTGCTATAATAATATAGTCAAGTATTATTAAAAATCAAAATTTCAAAATCGTGATCCAAGTATTTGTTGAAGCGGACAAAGTTGATTTTAATAACCCAATAAGCCCTTATGCCTAGAAGAAGGATAAAATACTACTTTTCGGAGTGAGGGTATAGCTTGCAAGTCCGTGCTATTACTTAAAGAACTAAAATAGTGTACTGTCCGATTGATAAATGAATAAATAATGCGTTAAGAGGAGGACGAACAAATGGATTTAGGGGGACGGGATGAATCAAAGGGGGAAAAGTAATTGGTTTAAGCATGTTGATTTTATGCTTATTGACCTAGCGTGTGCTCAAATTGCTTTAATACTTGCGTATATCTGTCGCAGTGGTTTACATTCTCCATATTCAGAAACAATTTATAGGAATATTGCTATAATAATGACTATATTGCAAATATGTATTGTTTTTTTTACAGGGTCTTATTCAGGAGTATTGAGGCGGGGATATCTAAAAGAATTTTCGGCTAGTATTAAATATAATTGTATACTTTTAGCTATGATATTAGTATTTTTGTTTATGCTACAATTATCAGAGGCGTATTCAAGAATTATACTTTTTCTTTTTTGGGGGTTGAATTGTCTCATAACATATATTGTGCGGATTTCTTATAAAGGCTTTTTGAAAAAGAGGAAACAGAGAAACAGGGAATATATGTACTTGATTACAATTAAGAATTTGGCCGGTAAGGTTATAAGTGAATTAGTAAGTAATGAGTATAGTAACTTTGACTTAAAAGGCATTGTGATAATGGATAAAGATATGACAGGTAAAAAGATTGGCGGAATACCTGTCGTAGCTGGTAGAGACACGATGTTAGACTTTGTAAAGGCAAACATTGTTGATTCTGTATTTGTTGCGATGAACAATGAAACTGAAAAAGTGAAAGAGGTAACTCAGAATTTCTTAGAAATGGGAATTATGGTACATATTAATATAGACCTTGTGTTATCAAATCTGCCCAATACTACGGTAGGTAAATTCGAGAATCTTACAGCTATATCCACAAGTGTGAATACTATACCCCCTTTGCAGAGGGCAATAAAACGCTTTATAGATATATGTGGAGGAATTATTGGTCTTTTTATTACCGGTATCATTTTCATTTTTGTTGCACCAATTATTTATGAGCAGTCACCAGGTCCTATTTTCTTTGCTCAGGAGAGGGTAGGGAAAAATGGAAGGCGGTTTCGGATGTATAAGTTTCGCTCAATGTATATGGATGCAGAAGAACGTAAAAAAGAGCTGATGGAGTATAATAAAATGGATGGATTCATGTTTAAAATGGAGAATGATCCACGAGTGACACCGTTTGGAAAATTGTTGCGTAAGACAAGTATTGATGAACTTCCACAGTTTTATAATGTGCTAAAGGGAGATATGAGTTTGGTTGGAACCAGACCACCCACAGTAGATGAGTATCGGCAGTATAAGAATCATCATAAAAAGAGATTGGCCATCAGACCAGGTTTGACTGGATTATGGCAGGTAAGTGGCAGAAGTAATATTACGGATTTTGAAAAGGTGGTTGAGATGGATACAAAATATATTGAAGAATGGAATTTTGGAATGGATATTAAAATTTTATGTAAAACTGTGGCTATAGTTTTAGGTAAAAACGGATCCTATTAGAAAGAAATTAGTTCATATTAACATTACAGAAACAGTAACGTTTAATAAATTACTCCCCGATATGGTAGAAAAACGAAAGAAACTTAAACGTTTAAGTTTCTTTCGTTTTTTTTAGGAAATGGCGTCCTATAAAGCAAAAACCTTCGGAGTATGCGCACTCCGGCGTAAGAGCTTGCAAGGCGAATTCATTGTTCGAAGCTTTAGTATCCTTAATAGGCTATATTCCAATATAACCTTTGATTAATTGATATGTTGCCAGTAAACCTTCTTTATGGGTACGTTCCAAACCATGTGAAGCGTGAACACCCTGACCAATTAAGGCTCCTTTTATATTATTTCCGCCTTTTAGGGCAGCAGATACGTCAGAGCCATAATGAGGGAAGATATCGATTGCGTAATTTATATTCCTCTCTTTTGCAATTTCAATTAAACGTCCGGTCATTTCATAGTCGTATGGTCCGCTGGAATCTAAAGCACAGATGGATACTTTATACTCGTCTCCGCTGAGATCATCTCCGATGGCACCCATGTCAACAGCAAGAAATTCTGTGATATCCTGAGGGATATAGGAGGCACCGTGCCCAATTTCTTCATGGTTAGTAATCATGAATCTTAATGTTTGGGCGGGGGATATAGAAGCTTCGTGCATTTCCTTTAAAACCGTAAGCAATAGGGCCACGGAAGCTTTATCATCCAGATGCCGGGATTTCACAAATCCACTTTCCGTATATGCAAAGTATGGATTCAGGCTGATGAAGTCCCCAATACAAATTCCCAGTTGTTCTACATCTTCTTTTGTCCTAACAATTTCGTCAATACGCACTTCCATATTTTTAGGTACACGCTCCAGTGATCTGGCATTATCGTATGTGTGTACGGAAGGCATTGTCGTTAAGATGGTTCCGGTATAGATTTTATTCGTTCGTGTATGAATTTTACAATAAGTGCCTTCGATGGCTTCCATCATGTATCCGCCTATGGGTGTGAGTCTCAGGGTGCCATTCGCATTTATGGAACGAACCATGGCACCAAGAGTGTCAATATGGGCGCTGATTCCATAGGTTGTGGAGGATGTTCCTGGGACAGTGATGATAAGCCCGCCTTTTTGTATATGGGAGGTCTGATAGCCAAAAGAGTTGGCCTCTTTTTGTACAAAGGCAATCGCATCGTGGGTAAAGCCGGTTGGACTTGCTATGTTTACAAGTTTTTCAATGGTTTTTATAATATAGTTGAGATTTGTGTCCATAATTAATATCCTTTCTTTTAAATGTCTGCATTCTTACATTTGATTTTATTGTTGCTAATGTGGGTTATACTAGTTATTATATTACACGAAGAAGTGTGAAAATACAACTAGTGTAGTAAGTGGAAATGCAGATCCTAAAAGCAGGGTAATTGTAATGTATTAAAAATAAGTTTCATATATTATAAAAATAAATTGTGGATGCAATTGTTATAGTAAGGAGAAGATAGATGGGTTTTCTTGTTTATATCTCGAATTATATAATTCCTGTAGTAATTTTTTACATTGTTGGTTTTGGACTGCTAATGAAGAAAAATGTATATGAGGAATTTACGAAAGGCGCTGCGGATGGGTTTAAAACGGTAATTAAAATTATGCCAACTCTTGTAGGTTTAATGGTCGCAGTAGGTATATTAAGAGCTTCCGGATTTTTAGACTTTTTAGGAAATATGATAGGTTTAGTGACGGATAGGATTGGATTTCCTTCACAATTGGTGCCGCTTGTTATTGTTAGGATGTTTTCTTCAAGTGCAGCAACGGGATTAATATTGGATATTTTTAAGGAGTATGGGCCGGATTCACTGCTTGGAACCATGACTTCCATTATGATGAGTTGCACAGAGACTATTTTCTATACTCTATCGGTGTATTTTATGACTGCTAAGGTGAAGAAGACGAGGTATACGTTGACAGGTGCATTATTGGCAACGCTTGTGGGGGCTATTGTCAGCGTTATCTTGGCGAATATGATGTAGGGTTAGCCTATGCACTTAGCGCATCAGGATACACCAGGCATTCTCCCTTTGTAATTTCGCCCGGTTTTGAATGAGGTACTGAATCGTAACCTAAAATGTCAAAACAGGTCTTTTTTCGTAATCTATAAATCTTGTAGAATACATATATATGGTGTATAATGTGGATAATACTGTACAAGAGAGGTGAGCGTGTGGATAGTTATAATGCATTTAATGATTTCATGGTAAATCTGTTTAATGATATAATAAGTATTGAACAAAAAGCTGTTATAACGGAAGAATTTAAAGAAATTTCAAACAATGACATGCATATTTTGGACGCTATTGGAAAGTCAGAGCCCAGAAATATGTCCACAGTTGCGAAAACTCTCAAGGTAACAGTAGGGACTCTTACCATAGCCATTAATAATTTAGTGAAAAAAGGGTATGTGAATCGTGTTAGAAGTGAATTGGACAGAAGAGTAGTTCTTATTTCTTTAACTCCGAAAGGAGTAAAGGCATATGATCACCATCATGAATTTCACAAAAAAATGATTGAGGCTATGATGGAAGGTTTGGCCCCTGACGAGACGGAAATTTTAGTGCATGCATTAACGAATTTGAAAAGCTATTTTTTATTACTCAATAAATAGAATAAAGAAGAGCTACCAGCGGTTGCCGGTAGCCTTTCTTCTATGTAAGTATCTAAATATTTATCTAAAATTGTAAATGGTGCCGGGCCTATTTCTAATATAAATTTGTGAAAATCTTGTAAATCAAATGCTTCACCCAGTGCCTCTTCTGCTTTTGCTCTCAAATCTTCAAAATTCAGACAGCCAAGAAAGTAACTCAAATAATTTGCCGGTGATTCAATAATTGCATAATAGATTTCACTAGCCATAGATTCATCAGTAATACCCATACTGGATAAATAGTTAGTAGTAGTCTGCAAATCCCAACCTTTATAATGTACACCGATATCAACCATGCAATAGATATTCAGAGATAAGGATTGGTTTATTTTTAAAAGAGCAAGCACATCCTCATCGAAATCTATATAATCAAAAGAATGAAGTTCCACGTAAGTGGCCCAGCCCTCCACATAGCCTCTAAAGCTTAATAAAGCTCTGACATTATCAGGGTTGGCGGTATTGGAATACGTGGTTTGATATAAATGTCCTGGATAACCTTCGTGTGCCAGAGTGGTATATAGTTGAATATTACCATATTTGGATCCGTTATTGACATAGATCGCATTATTGGACATATCGTCAATAGGAGGCACAAGATAAAAGGCAGGGCTTAAATATTCTTCCAGAGACTCATGCACATACTTCACCTGATAGTTGGTATCTGGTGCTGCCGGATAGTCATCAGCCATCTTTTGCTTCAATTCCTCCAGAGTACCCTCTGGGTCGATATCTTCTATATCAACAGAAGCCATGGAATAAATAGCTTTCGGATTTCTATTTACAATTTTCTGCATCTCCTTAATGTCGCTTGTAAGCTGCGAATTTAATCGCTTTTCAATCTCATCTATGGAATCGTAACAACCGGTGCTGCTTTTTACAAGGTATTCGTAGAATTTGGTTCCATTTTTATAATTACATAAACCAGCCTCATTGGTTCCAGTTCCCTTTAAAGAGGATAATCCATTGATTAGAATCTGGTAGGCAGGAATTACATTGCTATATAAGAGGTCTAAGTTTTGAGTTTTGTACTCTGTTTTCTGATCTTCTGCTAAGCCATCAAACTCATCTATCTTATTGTTAAATGTTTCAATCAAATAATTATCTTCCGGACTATCAATAAATGACTGACACTGTTCCATTATTTTATCTGCAATCACGTCGCTCATAAATAAGCCGGCGTCTGATTTGGCCTGCTCGTAGTCCATGATGCTTCTATAATATGTGTCTAAGGTTTGCAAAAGAGCTAAATAGTCCTGAATATCTGTCTCTGTATTGAATTTATATTCGGCTAAAAGGATGGGCAGTTGAGCCTGTGTTCCCAAAGTTGGGCCTAAGTACGAAAAATAGAGGGGATACTCCTTGGAACTTAACTCGGTTTCGAAATAAGCCTGTAAAATATCATATGTAAGTTTATTCTTATCTGACAAATCGTCATAAGAAAAACAATTAAGGGTATCCATACATTCCTGAAGGGATTCAAAATTCTCCTGTTGGGACGCTTCACCTATCGTTCCTAAGGTAATGGGATAATCTTCAATTCCATATTCACCGGGATTCGATAATGTATAATGTAGATTTAGGGTATTCTCGGAAATATCTGATATGAATAACTCATTTGTAAATTCTTCAAATGAAGTATCCGTATCGCCCCCTGTTTTCTCTCTGTCTGTTTTCCCGCAACCGGTAAGTCCAAGCGCAAGTAATATCATGAGTGCAAAAGTCCATACACGGTTAAATAATTTTATTGACATTAAAACTCCTCTCTGTCTGTGTTGGCAGACCTTTAAATCAGTAATATAAAAAGGGAATTACAAAAAATCTTCTCAATTTCATTTTATGTATAAATTGATGATTTATGTATTTGATAAGTTAATCCTGCGAGTGAACCAAGTAGTTATTTAATCGTTAATACATATTTACCGCTGTCAGTATTGCTGGTTGTTCAGTTTCTTGTATAAACAAAAAATTAACTTCGTCGGTAAGGATGCTGCCCTTCTCCTATTAATTATACTGATTAAATAATTTTTGTAAATCTAAAAATATAACTTGTTAAAAAGGCATGGTAATGTATGACATCTTATATTTCTTTTCAGGAGGGGTTAGGAGTAATCCTTTGACATATTTACTGTCCCGATATATTAACTGGATTAATTTTATCAGAATTTATATAAATACCAGGGCTTACAAAATTTAACAAGTTTGTGTTGCAAAAGAAGAGGAGAAACTATATAATTATATATAAAAAGCCAATATCTGGAATAGAAATACGTTTCATCTCCAAAGTAAGCCCCCGCTTCTAAACGAAGCAAAAGCGGCGGGTAGGACCTACTTGTTTCAGTGAAAGTTTAGATTTTATGGCATCTCAAATTATGGAATTTAAAGCAATTTGGCTAAATTTGTTAACGTTACAATTAAGCTCACACTGAAATAGCAGTGGCACTGCTGGGAGGTTACGACCAAGCAGCAAAGCGGATTGCGAGTATCCATATACACAAAATGAATATGAACTTAATTTCGGTATTAATATTGTTAAGATAGAGAGGGACGATATGTTACGTATAGCTTTATGTGATGATGAAGAAATCTACATAAATAAAATTTCTTTATTAATAGAAAGTGTATGCATCCAGAGCAAAATCAAACATGAAATCACGAAATATACGTCTGGTGAGGTGTTGCTTGAAGAACAGTTTACTGGTCAACAGAATAAACATGATGTGGTTTTCCTGGATATTGATATGCCGATAGTGGATGGAATTCAAATTGCGAAGAGGTACAAGGAAATTGACAGTAAAGTCTTTATTATATTTTTATCCAATCATATAGAGTTTAGCCGTGAGGGGTATAAAGTAAATGCTTTTCGGTTTATTGATAAAATGAGTAAGAAAGAAGAATTCGTTGAAGCTATAAAAAGTGTTTGGCATATTCAGCAGGAAAAAAAGGAGATGGTTGTTTTTTCATTGAATCAAATGGCATTGATATTGGAGTGTGATGATATCATTTATATTGAAAAGCGGCAAAGAAAAACAATTATCCATAGTGTAAAGGAGGGAGAAATTCATACATATGAAAGTATAATTTCTATTAGAAACAGATTTGAAAGTCCTTGCTTTTATCAAGTTCACAGGGCATTTATAGTAAATTTAAATCATATTGTTAAGCTTATAAAAAAGGATATAATATTGGATAATAGCAATGCGGTTCCGCTTAGTGAAAAAAGGCGGAAAGAATTCAAAAGAATTTATGTGAACTGGAAATTTGATAGAGGAAATTCATAATAAGAGTTTTATTTATCTTCCAAATAAGCTCTCATGCAATATTTTTCTGCTTTCGTGCAAAGGGTCTTGAAAAATATATCGAAAGGATATACTATAAGAAAAATGATTAAAAGCGATTTGCTTTATTGGAAGAGGGTGATAGAGATGCAATTTTACACATTAGATTTTTTAGAATGGCTTTATCATTTATTTAAGTAAGTAGTAAGTAATTTATGAGTAATATCTAAGTGGGAGGAATACATATTTAATTTTTAAAGGAAACTACCCTCAAGCATTTATTTATCAAAGCCTCCCTATTGACTGTTATCTTGCGTTACATACTTTGAAAAAGTATGTAACGCACTCCCCCCGTCCTGCTTCCGTATGCCGTCCGTGGCTTCTTACAATTCCGTCAAAGGTATGCAAAACTCGCATTTTCCGTCTTCAATCAGTTTTTGCTTGTAACGCTCCAAAATGGGTTTTGTAACATGCAATTCCATAAATTATACTGTCTTTCAACAATCCTTTTCGATTAGCCCACTCTTTTAGTGCCGCCATTAACTTGTAGTTTTGAATCCCGTATGCCCCGGTTCTTCTCATGTATACCATAGGTTGTAAAGGAAGTTATTCAATTATAAAATCCATAGTAAAATTCCTTTCTTATTGGATTATCATAATCAAGCCTGTCAGTAATTAAAATGTTTTTCAACAATAATTTTTACTTTCTATCAGCCTTTAATGATACAAGGGTGTTCCATGTTGCTGTAAGTAATTTGCCTGCCCAGTGTCAAGTAATTGTTTCACATCAGTCATTAATGGATAGAGTAAAACAAAAGCAAAGCGGATGGTATTATGTTGAAATTATCGACTACCTGAATGCCCCTGAATATGAACAACTGATTATGGTGTAATTATGGATTTCGATGGTGTAATTATCGATATAGAAGTAGTCTGGTATGAAATACACAAAAGCTGGTTCAAGAAAAACAAGGATTATCAATTATCTGTGCAGGAGTTTTTTACTTGTGTTGGCTCTCAGGAAGAAGAATTACTTATGGAGTTGGAAAAAAATTACGCTATCGGCAACAGATCCCGATACACATGTGGGCTTGCTGAGCGAGCTGGCGAAAATTCTGATGGATGAAGAAAAAAGTGAAGCGCTATTTAATGCGGAGTCAGCGGAAAAGTTCGTTCATATATTGCATTCAAATTAACAAAATTTAAAGAAAATAGCAATTTTGAGCTAAATTTAAAGGACTACGCCGCCGTTATCCTCACAGGCCAGCCAATATTAAATAATATGCAGTAATCAGAATGTTCCTTGAAATCTTGAACGTCTTAGAATACAAAATGGCTACAGCGAAAATGTGTCAAAAGAATGGAAGGAACATGATCACCGTAAAGAATTAAACTTAAAAGGGGAAGACTCCGACAAAGAAAATGTATTACATAGCATATCAATCATGCTAAGCGATACATTTTTTTGTTGCTCCAATATATGAGAAAAGAAAAAACTTACAGGAGCCCTGAAAATCTGATAATAATTATAAAATGTAAAATATATACAAATTTATGATATATTTGGTAATTTGCATAAAAGTACTATGTACAAAGCTAAATTATATATGATAAGATAATAACTGTTAAGGGATATTTCATGATTAAAAAACATAATAGAGGCAGTATAAAATTACCGTTTGGTTCATGAAGTTAGGGATCTAACCTCCACTGATCTTATTGACTTTAATGGGTTAAAGACGTTTTTAGAGTATTATATTTGACACTAACGTAGATATTGAAGGAGAAAAAGTTTGAAAAAAAATTTTAATGAGTTTGAATTTTCTACAACTAGTGGTAATAAGTATACATTTTATCCTTCAATTAATGCAATATTTTATAGTAAACAATTGCAGATAAATAATAGAAGAGATTTAGTAGAAAAGTTACCTGGTTTTATAAAAACGGAAAATAAAAACTATTTTGATTTTCTAGACAGTAAATGGATTGAAAAGTATTTATTAAGCTATGGGTATACAGAATTAGTTCTAGAAGTTACAACTTCATGTAATCTAAGATGCAAATATTGTGTTTTTTCCGGTAATTATGACTGCCAGAGAGAACATGGAGAAGAACATATGGGCAAAGATATTGCACTTAAAAGTATAGACTTATATTTTAATAAAATTATAGAAGGTGAATCCTATAATCCTAACAGAAAACCAGTTGTAGCTTTCTATGGAGGTGAGCCATTGCTTAATTTCCCTTTAATTATGGAATGCGTTGATTACATAAATAAAATATATGAAGGTGAAGTTGTTTACAGTATTACTACAAACGGAACATTATTAACTGGTGATATAATTGACTTTTTATTAAATAAAAAATTTTATATTGTTTTAAGTTTAGACGGAAATAAAGAGAACCATAATAGAAATAGAGTTTTTAAGAATGGAAACGGTACTTTTGATATTATTATAGATAATGTAAAAAAAATAAAGAAAAGACATAAATTACCTATATTTGTAAATTGTGTTTATGATTTTAAAACGAATTTAGTAGACGTTGCAGAATTTTTTGATAAAAATTTTAATTTATTTGTCTGTTTAGTTATTTCAAGTGTTAACCCATATCATACAAACTATTATGAACAATTTTCTGAACAAGACATGATAGATTTTAAATATAATGAACATTTAATAAGAGAAAAATTTTTGAAAAATAATAAAGAGAAAGAAACTAATAAACTATCCTTTATAAATAAATATTTTGGATCTACATGCATGCGTATTTTTATGAAACAGACAAATTTCACGGACACTAATAAAAAATTAGTAAAAAATACTGGTTCATGTGTTCCAGGAACAAAATTATTTGTAGATATTTCAGGTGATATATACACGTGTGAAAAAGTTACCAAGGAGATTAAGATTGGAAATGTATATTCAGGTTTTAATTACAAAATAATTGCAGATATAATTAATGATCTAAATATAATAACAAAAAATAGGTGTAAGGGATGTTTATTAGAGAATAATTGCACATTATGTTACACATCTATACTCAATGAGAAGTGTGTGAAAATAGAAGAAAAATTATGTTCCAATCAAATAAATCAATTTAAAAAAGATATTTCATTTGCCTACTCAGTCGCTGAAAAAGATCCTGTTTGGATAAATAATTATATTGCTGATTACCATAAAAAAATAAAAGAAATGGCGGTGCGTATACGATGAAAAGTTACTTTAATCTTAATGAGGAATGTTATTTAGTAAAAGGAAAAAATACTTGGAGCATTTATAATGTATTGACAGGTGATATTTACGATATAACCGATGCAGAAGGGCGCATATTGGAAAAGCTTGAAAAAGGGCTTTCTATTTATTATATATCTAAAGAATTGAAAATTAATGACCCTTCATTAGAAATCCTTGATAAATTAGTTTCCTTTTCATTGGGTTATTATTCTACAAATTTTACAATTTCTGAAAAATTAACAGCAATTCCCAATTGGATGGAAAACATGTATTTTAAATTACCACCCCAATTAAATAGAGCATTTATCAATATTAGCGATAAATATATTGAAAAAAATATATCATTATATGATCAAGATATAATTAATCGATATATGTGCTATACATGTAATTTAAAAGAAAACAAAGATCAATTCATGGGTGTAGATCAAATAAAAGCGGTTGTCAATGAATTAAATAAATTTAATATACAAACAATATTTTTTAAAGGCAAAGGAATATTTACCTACTGGGAAGATATGTTTGATGTTTTAAGATATACGTTATCTATAGGGATAGCGGAAATATACATAATAAGTACGAATGATTTTTTGACAGAGTACATTTTATATGCACTTAAAAAATTAAAAATCCATTTAATAGTACA
>Ga0153997_1000197_pt1 | contig 17716 bp, 9 predicted proteins | sample TSNC081MetaG_FD_104750 | JGI IMG/M metagenome (GOLD analysis project Ga0153997, IMG submission 104750) | Attine ant fungus gardens microbial communities from North Carolina, USA - TSNC081 MetaG | ecosystem: Host-associated > Fungi > Mycelium > Unclassified | place: USA: North Carolina, Lumber...
CGGGCTGGGTCTGGATCGTGATGGTTGGAGCCACTGTCTCAAAGCTCACATCAAAACTCTCGGATATGCCATTGTCGCCGGTGATCTCCACAGTGGCCGTGTAGGTACCCTCTTCAAGGCCGGTATTCGGCATTACCGTGAAGGTGGTCGAATTGGTACCCGTCAAAGTGGACGCCATACCGGTTGTATTCAGTGTGAAGCTGCCCGCGTTCGTCCCGGCCAATGCCACAGACAGACCGGTAGTAGGTTCAGAGCCGGTATTGCTGACGTTTACCGTCAGCGGTTCTTGCGCGTCGTAGCCCAGGACTGCGGCATCGAAGGTATAGGAACCTCCGTCCACATCATGGGAAATGCCGTAGGTCGGCATCGCCCGGACGACCACTGTCGCGACACTGGAACGTACGCTTTCTGCGCCGTCCGCCGACACCTCACAGAAGTAATAATAGGTGCCTGCCGTAAGAATTGTCGGGATTGTGTAGGCCGCGTCTGTCGCGCCCGTTATCGCTGTGCCCCCCGTGTTTGAATTGCTCGTGTTACTGTACCACTGATACGTTAGCTCCTGTGTGCCGGTTGTTTCCGCCTCCACGCGGAGGCTGCCGCTGATGCTGCCCGCCGTCACGGTGGTCTCCGCGGTGGGCTGGGTCAAGACGGTGATCACGGGGGCGTTTACCGTGAAACTGATGGTAAAGCTTGCCGAGATGCCGTTATCACCCGTGATGTTTACCGTGGCCGTGTATGTATCCGCCGAAAGGCCGGCTTTGGGTGTCACCGTAAAGCTGGTTGCATTAGTACCCGTCAAAGTGGACGCCATGCCGGTTGTATTTAGCAGGAAGCTGCTCTCATTCGTCCCGTCCAATGCTACGGACAGGCCGGTAGCGCTGCCGGTGCCGCTGTTAGTAACCGTCACCGTCAGCGGTTCTTGCGCGCCGTAGCCAAGGATTGCGGCGTCAAAGGAATGTAAGCTTCCGCTCACGTTATGGGTGACGCCGTAGGTCAGCGCAGCCTGGACGACTACTGCCGCGACACTTGAACGCACGCTGGCGGCGCTGACCGCCGATACCTCGCAGAAGTAATAATAGGTGCCCGCCGCAAGAGTTGTCGGTATTGTGTAGGACGCGCCTGTCGCTTCCGGTATCGCTGTGCCCCCCGCGTTTGAATTGCTCGTGTTGCGGTACCACTGGTAGCTTGGCGTTGATGAATCCGAGACCTCTGCCTCCACGCGGAGGCTGCCGCTGATGCTGCCCACCGTTACGGTGGTCTGCGCGGCGGGCTGGGTCGTTATTATAATCTCGGGCGGAGCGGGCCCGACCGTAAAGGCGGGCACCGAATAGATGTCATCCTCTCTCCATTCGGTCGGATTCGTGACGGAACCTTCGGCAATGTTAATGGTCCCGGAGTAATAGTAGGCGCCGCTGATGCCGCCGCTGAAAGTGCCGGCAGTCAGCGTTATGACGGCCGCGCTTTGCGCAAATACGGCGTATTTGGTTGAACTATATGTGCCGCCGTTGATATTGAGTGTTATACCATTGCCGGATGCGGCAACGGCGGAAGTGGTGCCTGCGGATACATAAGTACTTTTTATCATACCGCCGCCGGCTGAGTCGGTAATGGTGAAATGGCAGGTGGTGTTGGCTACCACAAACAGGGCGGTTGAGGCGAATGACTCTGAATTTGAGATCGTATGGCCGTTCAGATCAAGGGTCGCCGCATAGGGAAGGCTGTAGCCGTTTTGCATGTCCAGCGCAACGTCCTTCATCAGCTTTACTACCTGTCCGTTAGTGTTAACCGCGCTTAACGCCGCCTGGAGCGTCGCATACCTGCTGCTCCCTATTTGCGCCACGCAAGCCTGGACCGTCACCTTTGCGACGCGTGTAGCTACGCTTTCCGCGCCGTCCGCCGATACCACGCAGTAATAATAGTATGTGTCCGTCTCAAGATTGGTCGGTATGGTGAAGCTTGAATTAACTGCGCCCATGACCGGTACTCCGTCCGTGGTTGATTCGCTCGCGCTGCTGTACCACTGGTACTTTAGCTCCTGCGTGCCGGTTATTTGCGCTACCACGCGGAGGCTGCCAGTGATTTCATCTTCAAACACGCTTACGTCACCGGGCTGGGTGGTGATCGTTATTTCGGGGGCTGCCATTTTGACCGTGAAGGAGAGTACCGAATTGTAGCTATTCGCTCTCCAAGTGGTCGGAACCGTGGTGGAGCCCGCGGCGATGTCAATTGTACTGGTACCATTGTAAGCGCCGCAGGTGCCGCCGGTGAAAGTGCCGGCAGTCAGTGTTATGACCGCTGCGTTCTGCGCAATAATGCCTGCGAAAGTTCCATAGTATGTGCCGCCTGTAATATTGAGTGCCGCAGAGTTACCGGAGGAACCGGCGCCAACCGCAACGGGGTTAGGGTCACTTATGGATGTGCTGGTGTTGTTGCTGAATCCACCGCCCGATGTGTCGGAGTTAATAATTGTAACATTGCCGCTTGTTACAAACAGAAGGTAGCTAAGCGAGCTGCCTTCAGCGTTTGAGATAGTCTTTCCGTTAAGGTCGATCGTGATCGTGCCGCCGTCGCCGCCGGCGCTGACCGGATAGTTTTCCCCGACAGTCAGCCGGATATCCTGAGCGATCACGATCGTTTGATTATTGGCGACAGCATTCAGGGCATCGTGAAGCGTGGCATACCCATTGGTTCCTATATAGGCCACGTAATCGTCCGCTGTGGCCGGCCTGACTGAAAATGACGGCAACCCCCTCCATCCGGTAGACGGTTCGGCTATGGAACCGGTCGCTATCTTGAAGGTACCGGTATCAGGGGTCCCAACCCCATAAGTTCCTCCGGTAAACGTGCCGCTTGTCAGCGTCACGGCCGCGCTAGTTTGAGCAAAAACCCCAACATAGCCCCCCGTATATGTTCCGCCCCGGATGTCTAACGTTGTGCCCGACCCTTGTGCTACAATCGCGACGCCGTTGTCGGCGGTATTCTTTATCCCGCCGCCGCCCGCAGTATCGGTGATGATGAGTTCTTTTCCGCCGGTTATAGCAAGGGTGCAAGTGATGCCTATGCCAACTGTGGAGCCCGAAATGGTAAACCCCTTCAAGTCCAGCGTAATTGCCCCGGTTGACGCGGCGTCTTGATCCAACACAGCCGGGTGGCCGCCGGCGGGAATTTCTATGTTTCTCACCAGAACCACAGTCTGGCCCGCCGTCGCCGCGTCCAGTGCCTCTTGAAGCGAAACATACTTTGTGTTTTCAATGGCCGCCACGTAATCCGATTCTACGATCGGCCTGACAGTGAAATATTTTTCTACGCCCCAGAGGTACGGGTCGGAGATGTATCCCGGAGCCAGCTTCATGGAGGATGGCGCGGCGTCAAGTCCGGCCGCTTGGACGCCACCTGAAAATGTGCCGCCGGCCAGCGTTACGCTTCCGGCGTATTGCGCATATACCGAAACCCAATTGGAGCTATAGGCGCCGCCCTTGATTTCCACCGAGGAGTCGCCCCCATATACTTCGACCGCCACGCCAGATCGTGCTACCGGCGCCGTATTTGTAATCCCGCCACCACCCACGGTATCGGTGATAATGAGTTTTTTTCCGTCGGTTATCCCAAGGGTACAGGTGCCGATTGTGCCAGGTGTGCCAACTGTGGAGCCCGAAATGGTATATCCGTTCAGGTTCAGTGTTATCGTTCCTGTTGCCGCGGAGTATGCATCCAACGTAATTGACTGGCTGCCGGCGGCGTTATCCACGTTTTTCACCAGAACCACGGTCTGGCCCGCCACCGCCGTATTCAGCGCGGTTTGCAGCGACATCAGGTTGGAAGGGGTGCCGATATACGCCTCGTCGTTTGAGGCAGTTAAGGCGAACGGTTTGAGGCTGCCTAATATAGTATTATCCTGCAGTAAGCCCATGTTATTCTGGTCTTTGGATAGTATATCTTCTGAGGTATCGCCGCCGTCCGAACTGTCAGGAATAAGCGCGCCATCCGACATTTCCTCCGCCGCCACAGTGACGGTGATGGACGGAGCCTTCACGCCGTCGGCGAGGGTATACTCCTCGGGCAGCTCCGCCGTAAAGACGTATATGCCCGCCGTACCTCCGTCATATTCCGGGACGGATCGCCATTCCGATGCCGTCACGCTGCCGGGCGACCCGTCGATCGCCGCCTCCAGCTTGTCCGGCAGCTTCAATGATTCATGTGATGTACCAAACGACACTTTCTGCTCCGCTGTGTACCCGGCCAGTTCACCAAAGTCGGTGATTACTCCGGTCGGCGCCGCGTCCTCGCCCGTCGCTTTCGCATCCGTCATACCTATGCTGGTGAATATCATCGCCAGTATAAGAAGTGCTGCCAATAGTCTGTTAGCCTTACGTCTCATGTTAACAACCCCCTGTTTTTTGTTTTGTATTTGAGAATGAAGAATTATCCCTATTCCAGCCTGCGTGGACGGCGTCATGTCATACCGCCCCGGCAAACGCACACAGTCAGCGAAAGGCTGGCCGTTACCAGCGCGGCGGTTATCAGCCTGCCCCCTCTGCGCTTCCTTCGCGTTTTTATCACCGCGGCTTGCTGAAGCGCCCGTGCCGCAATTTCCTTGCTACTCCACATGAAATGCACTTCTTTCGACAAAATTTGACTTTCTCATCTACTTATTAGAGTCTCGAAATCGAAAAAACTCGCAGTTATTTTAAAAAAAATTTCATAAAAGTTTCATAACTTCAAATTCTTCAAAATTTTTATAAACTTTCTCAAAAGTTATCACAAAAAAACGAGGGGGCTTCTTGTGCATGTTGCACAAGAAGCCCCGAATTCTTAATTCTGCATTCTCAATTCCGCTCATTACTGCCCGGAAGGGGCATTCCGCCGTTTTCTCCATATCAGTACACACGCCCCCGCGGCAGAAGCCGCAATCAGCGCCGGCCACAGCCATAGGTTTCCATTGTCGCCAGTCGCAGGTGTATCCGTCTTTGCGGAATTTGTATCGCCCTGCACATTTACGGTGAACGAACCCTCCGCGTAGCCGTCCATAAACACCGCCCGCACCACGTATGTGCCGTTATCAAGCGTGCTAAGATAAGATGGGTGCAGCGTGATGATAGTGCTGCCGGCATTTGTACTATAGTTAGAGCCATGAAGCGCTTCGCCGTCCACCTCAAGCCCCGTAAACGCGGAAATGCTTGCGTCGATGACGCCGGTCAGACCTTGCTTCTGGCCGGTATAGGTTCCCAAATTCGTGGTGAAGTGATAGACATTCTCCTCTACTGTCACCGTACATGCCGCGGTATGGCTGCCGTCTGCGGTTTTCACGGTGATGGTGGCCGTACCCGGCGCGATCGCCATCACCACGCCATCTGTCACCGTGGCGACGCCTGTGTTATCGCTCGACCATGTGATGGCCTGGTTAGTGGCGTCTGAAGGCAGTACCGTGGCAGCCAGCGTCTCACTGCCCCCCACGGCCAGAGCGAGCGTTGGTTTATCCAGCGCTACGCCTGTGACGGAGATGCTAGCCGGCGGCGCTTTCGTCACCGTCAGCGTACTTGTATCAGAGCTGGGATCATAAATAGCAGTCCCCAGATATTCGGCAAGTATCTCAACAGTCCCACTGTCCCAATCGGCAGGAATCGTCCAGTTCAGCGTCGCGGTTCCTCCGCTTACAGATACCGCCCCCGCTGTAACGCCGTTTACCGTAAACGCTACTTCTCCCTCATTTACCGGGCTGCCGTCAGACGCTATGTGCGCCGTCAGGCTCACGCTTTGGCCGGTCTGTCCGCTGGCGTCATCCACGATTGTTGTGGTTGAGTTTGCCATAATAGTGATTTCTTTGTTTATCTCTGCATTGTCCGCATAGACAGTAATCGTGTAGGTTCCCGGAGTGACCAGGGCGGAATCGATGAAATCGGACGGAAAGTTGACGGATGCCCCAAAATTTACACTATCTATGTTTATTACTTTACTGCTGATAGTACTGCTTATTGTTGCCGGGATACCCGGTAACAAGCCTAACATAAAACTTATGTCTTGTCCGTTACTGGCTTCAAGGCCCATCGTTATCTCGGATGAACCGCCTAATTCAATGGTATCGTGCTGCACCCGAACATAAAATAGAATTGAAACCATATCTCTTGCCACGCCGTCCTGTTGAGAAGAAAGGCTCTTCCCCAAGTCAAGGCCTTCTTTGGTAGTTGTTCCATCATTGCCCAGCTCCGGCGTCTGTGTTGGTTCGGTCGTGGGTGTCGGTTCAGCCCCGGCTAGCACAGCATCACTCGGAACAGCCATGCCTACGGTGGTAAAAAGCACCGTCGCTGCCAGCAGCAGAGATAACCCAGTTTTTCTCGACTTTTTCATGTTGTTTCCTCCATTCAAATGGGGTATTTTAACAAAGTTCCTTCCTAATTTCATTTTATACCTTTATACCAGTGGAATTAACAGTAAAATGGTTACATTTTAGAAATGTAACAGCTTTACTGAGGCAAAGCATATAGACCCTGGAAGGTTACATCCCCTCCAAAGTCAAGCGTGCAGTAAAAGTCATCTTTTTCTGGAGTCATCTTTTTCCATCAATAAATAGTGACAGGCAAAAAGGATCATGCTACAATATAGCATAGCTTATTCTTTATTGAACGCGCCTGTTGCCGTTAGAAGGAGGAAGAATATCAAAAAACTATCACTTCGCACGATCCTGGTGTTTATGGTTACGTTATTCTTGTGTTTTTCTCTGGTTTTCGTTGTGATTCTGAACAGGAGCAAGGTTGAAAGTCTTACAATGGAACAATTGATTTTGGAAAAGAGCATTCGAATCAAAGACGTGATGGCAAAGCAGTTATATAAAGCGCAGATACTTTCCTCACTTGTCCTGCAAAATGACGGTGATGTGACGAATTTTGAACAGATAGCCGCCACGATTGTTGACGATTCGGCGATCCTGAATATCCTGATCGCTCCGGACGGCGTGGTATCCGATGTCTATCCTCTGGAAGGGAATGAAGAGGTAATTGGACTTGATTTTTTCTCGGAAGGTGCGGGGAACAAGGAAGCCATGATGGCCAAGGAAACCGGCCTGCTTGTGCTGGGCGGACCTTTTGAAGCTGTTCAGGGAGGACAGGTACTGGCAGGCAGGCTGCCGGTTTTTCTTGACGGGGGAGACGGCGAAAAGCGCTTTTGGGGGCTGGTCTCCGTGACGCTGAAATATCCGGAAGTGTTGGATGGCGCGGGGCTAAATGAGCTTCAAATCCAGGGCTTTGCCTATGAAATATGGCGGATAAACCCGGATGATGGCGAAAAGCAATTCATTGCCGGCAGCGGAAATGAATATAATAGCAGCACGTATTATATTGAGAAACAGCTATCGATCGAAAATGCCGACTGGTATTTTCGGATACTTCCCGTCCGCACATGGTACGAATTTCCTGAGACATGGGTCTCAATCCTTATCGGTATATGTGTAAGCCTCCTGGTTGCCGCCGTTGTACAGAACAATCAGAATTTGAAGGTGCTTAAGAATAAATTAGAAACGCTGTCCCAGACAGATCCGCTGACCGGCATACATAACCGGCGGTATTTCATGGAAGCTGTTGCCAAACAAATGAACAGGGTAATCCGGACCGGCAGTGAATCTTACATTATCATGTTAGATTTGGATTATTTCAAAAAGATTAACGACCACTATAAGCATCAGGGCGGAGATGAGGTGCTAAAAGAGATAACCGCGCGCATTGCGAAAACATTACGCTCCTATGACCTGTTTGCCCGTTACGGAGGGGAGGAATTTATCGTCTTTATATCGGAAATTGACAAAGCGTCCACGATGCGTCTCGCAGAGCGTATACGCCTGAAAATTACGGATACCCCTATAGAAATCAAGGGTGCAAAGGTATCCGTCACCGTCAGTCTGGGCATCGCTCCGGCGGCCCCTGTAAATGAACTGGAAGAGGCAATTGCTCTGGCCGATATAGCTCTATATAAAGCGAAAGAGACAGGGCGCAACCGGAGTGTTTATTGGGAGGTGCATTCGTAAAGAGGGTGAAACAGGGTTGAAGTATATACATCTGTATTAATAGGGAGGTACAATTGATGAATCAGCAGATAGGGAAATACAAAATTACAGGACAGGTTTACAGTTCATCAAACAGTATTCTATATACTGCCGTCGATACGGAATTAAATCATAAACCGGTAATCATAAAAGCAATCAACCCAAGCCTTTATAATAACGAAATAAAATTGGCCAGACTAAGAAGCGAGTTCAGGCTGCTGCTTAAGTTAAACAGTGATTTTGTGATTCGGCCGCTCGATTATGTGCATCATGAGGGCGGTGAATTTTTGGTGATGGAGTCTGTCGGCGGCAAATCACTTTCCCATTATAGTAATGCACATAAATTTACCGTGGAACACTTTCTTGCTGTTGCGATCCAGATTGTACGCGGATTGGAAGATATTCACAGCCAGGGCATTATTCACAAGGATCTTAATCCTGCCAATATTATCTGTAATCCGGAAGCAAAATCGATAAAAATTATTGACTTTGGAAATTCCTCCGAGTTCACACACGAAAAACCACAGGAAATCCAATTAAACGCCGGAGCATTAAAGTACATATCACCGGAGCAGACACAAAGAGTAAGCCGCTCCATTGATTTCCGAACGGATTTTTATTCGCTTGGTGTTACGTTCTATGAAATGCTGTGCGGCAGGCTTCCGTTTGAATCCGACAGCCCGACAGAACTGATTTATTCCCATATCGCTAAAACGCCTCAGCCTGTCTCAGAAATAAATCCGGAGGTTCCGGCAGTGGTATCCGGAATCATTTCCAGGTTAATGGAGAAAATGCCGGAAGACCGATACGCCGGCGCGGCAGGCATCCGGCATGATCTTGAAAAATGTCTTCATTCCTTAAACGAAAAAGGATTTATAACGGAATTCGCGCTTGGAGGCGAAGATCATCCCGAGAGGTTTGAAATTGCAAAAAAATTATATGGAAGAGAAAAGGAGCTCTCCAGGCTGCTGATCCTCTATGATGATTTTTTTGAGAAGGGAAAATGCCTTGTAACAATAGGGGGGTATTCCGGTACAGGTAAAACTTCTCTTGTGAATGAGCTGCAGAAGAGAATCGCCCATACAAACGGGATTTTAATCAGCGGAAAAATCGACCAGTACCAGAGAAATGTTCCCTGTTACGCTTTTTTTAAAGCCATTGAACAATTATGTGACTATATTTTGTCTGAATCGGAAAGCATACTTCTTACATGGAAATCCAAACTGTCGGCGGCGCTTCAGCAGGACGGGAAGCTGCTGACCGATAAAGTTCCAAAGCTTGAGTATTTGGTCGGTGCACAGCCGGAAATTCAGCAATTATCCTTAATTGAGGAACAGGTTCGGTTCAAAAACGTGCTGCAAAGATTGCTTCAGGCCGCTTCGTCTGTTGAACAGCCATTGATCTTATTTATGGATGACATCCATATCGCAGATTTGGGCTCGCTTGAAATATTACAGGAAATTATGTTGAATGACAGCATAACCGGTCTGTTTATTATTTCCTGCTATAGAGATAATGAAGTGGATGAGTCTCATCAACTGATTCATACGCTTAAGAAAATTAATCTGCATGGAGGTAACACGTATCATATTGCGTTAAAGGGCTTATCGCCGGATGATATTGCCGAGCTGGTGACGGACTCGTTCCATTGCAATAAATCCGACAGTAACGAACTTGCCGCGGTTGTTTATGAAAAAACGCTGGGCAATCCGTTTTATCTGATTCAACTGTTAAAACACTGCTATGCCGAGGGGATCCTTACGTTCTCTCCGGAACAAAATTGCTTTGTATGGCAAATAGAAAATATCCAAAACCTCCCGTTCAGGGAAAATGTGGTTGACTTTTTGATTCATAATACATCCTTGCTTTCGTCCGAAGCAGTAGAATTGCTTTCATACGGGGCATGTATTGGTCAAAGCTTCGATATAGACGCGCTGGCTTATTTGACGAAAAAAGATGAGGACACCATAAAGGAGCTGCTTAAACCGATTATCGCGTTAGAAATTATCCGGCCCTTCGGCCTGCAGTCCGAGGAGCAATACTCGATCCGGTTTGATTTTTGCCATGACAGGTTTCAGCAGGCATATTATACAATTATGCCGGCTGACCGAAAGAGCTATGCTCATTTGAGCATTGCCCGATTCTATGAGCGCGGAAAATCGGATGCGGATATTTCCGCCGAGCATCTGCTGTATATCGCGGAACACTATTCAAAAGCAATACCGGCGATCACGTCTGCTCCGGAGAGAAAGAGGGCGGCCGATATTATTCTTGACGCCGCCCGCCTATCGGTACGCTTATCGGCGCTCGATACCGCCTTGCGGTTCGTCGAGGGTGTTATTTCCGAGCTGTCCGACTTGTTTGACAATAACCGCAAATTCCACTTTTCACTATATTGCGAATACCATTTAATCTTGTGCAGCCTTGCGAAGTATCCCGAGGCGGACGCCGCTTATGAGGCGCTGGCCGGAATGGCCGATAACCTTCTTGACCTTACGGAGAGCTGCTGTATCCAGGCGGTCAGCTATTCAAACCGCGGCAATTACGATGCGGGCATAAAGCTGGTGTTTGAAATGCTCGCGACACATGGCATCACCCGTCCGGCAGAGAATTTGGAAGAGGTGATCAATCACGAAATCGATGAGTTCTATAAAGATTTGCGTAATGAGAATTTTAACGGGCTGGAGTCCGTCGGCGAAACGGAGGATCCTGTTCAGAGCGCGGTTTATAAACTGTTTACCCGTGTTAACGCCACGTGTTTTTTTAGAAACCCGTTAGACACTTATTGGATCACAATTACCGGAGCAAGGCTTATTTTTAAACATGGCTATACCGTCGACGGACTGAATCTATATGGCTACATTGGCTTTCCCCTAATTGCGTTCAGAGGCGACCATTTGACCGGGTATCAAGAGGCGAAGCTTTGTATAGCAAAAATGAAGGAACGCAAATATCATAATGCGCTTGGCAGAAATCTCCTTATTTTTTCACTGCATTTCATTCATTGGATAGAAGACCTTAAAAACAGTATTCCATATGCGCGCGAGTCTTTCCGGCGCAATTTGGAAATAAGCGACATGGAATATGCGTGCTTTACTTATTACACAACCCTCACGGCCTTATTAGAAACCGCCGATAATCTGGACGACCTGAAATTTGAATGCGAAAGCGCCGTTGCCTTTGCGGTCAAAACAGGAAATAACCACTCTCTCCAGACCTTTATAAACTTTCGACAATTCTACCGGGCGATGAAGGGCGAAACCGGTAACCCCGGCAGCTTTGACGATCAGGACTTTAACAGCCCTGCATTTATTGAGCAGAACACGCAGACCAATAACATGATGGCTTTATGCTTCCATTATACGCTGAGAGCCCTGTCGGCAGTGATCTATTCCGATTATGACACAGCGTTTGAATTGACGGAAGCCGCCGTGCCGATTATGTCGTTTGTAGATGCCTTTTATATTCGGGCGCAGCATAATTTTTTACATTCCCTTTCCATTTGTAAAAAAATTGCCACTGTGAAATTGGAAACCGGAGAAAAGAATCGTTTGATGGAGATCGTAAAACGCAACCAACAATGGTTAAGCAAGCGCGTCAAGGATGCTCCCGTTAATTTTTCGTACCTTTATACCGTCATTGAAGCCGAAATCAAAGCGCTTGATCGAAATATTTCTGAAACGGTTGTGTTATACGATAGAGCGGTAAAAGAGGCAAAAAGGAATGGACGGCTTTCCTATTACGCATTGTTATCGGAGCTGGTGGCCCCCTATTATGTGCAAATGAATGCCAATAATATAGCCGCCCGTCATTTGCAAAACGCTTACTTTGCCTTTGCGGCAAGAGGCGCCGGCGCAAAAAGCGAACAAATGCGGAATAAATACAAGGAGTTATTCTCCCTGTTCCGTATTGATAACAAGCTGCGTTCCTTGTCAGTTTCAGAATTCGGCGAAGATGTGAGCGCAAATTCGACAACAACCTCTGAAATCAATGAAGTATCCCAGGAGCTTTCGGACAAAATATATTCCGTAATCGAAAGGCTTTTAATAACGCTGCTCGAAATCTCCGGCGCGCAAAATGCATACTTTGTAAGCAGACAAAGTGGCAGCTTCGAAATACTGGCGGATGGGCATGCGCTCGGAAATGACGTGAATGTTTCACTCGTACGGGGGAGCGCCGGCAGGAAGCTTCCGCTCAAAATATTGAATTATGTGGATCGGATCAAGGAATGTATTCTATTGGATTCCGTCAGCGATTCCGCGCAATTCGGCAAAGACGATTATTTCAAATCAAACGCGTGTAAATCGGTTATGTGCGTTCCGGTTATGGACCGGAACGATTATAAAGGGGTTTTATACCTGGATAATAACTTAATTACCGGCGCATTTGACATAAATGAGCAAAAGGTGCTTAACATTATCGCTTTACAGCTTGCTGTTTCCCTTGAGAATACAGATGTACATGAGAAAAGCCGTAAAATGGCTGTCGATGGAAGTCCGGCATCTTTGACAAAACGGGCGTTACATTATGCCCAGGCAGAAGGAAAGATTGCGGAGGAGCATTATAAGCTTATGCTGGATTCCAGTCCGCTCTCCTGTAATATTTGGGATGCCGATATCAATATTATTGACTGCAATGAGGCCGCGGTTCAACTGTTCGATTTATCGTCAAAAGCGGAATACTGTGAAAAGTTTATGCAGCTGAATGCCCCTGTTCAGCCAGGCGGAAGACCGTTCACCGAGATGCTCAGTGAATATTTAAAAACAGCTGTCACACAGGGTGAGGCTAAATTCCAATGGATGTATCAGAAATTAGATGGCGAGCATATTCCGTCCAATGTTGTATTAAAGAAAGTTGCGTACCAAAATACTTTCAGGATAATCGGATATTCCCGCGATTTGCGCGCCGAGCTTGCCGCGAAAGCGGAGGCAATAGAGGCGGATGAACGCTATGAAGCGATGATTAACGCAACGTCTATTTGCTTTACTTTCTGGGATGAACAGGGCCGGTTGATTGACTGTAATGATACGGTGATCGATCTTTTTGAAATTGATAATAAAAATATTTTTATTGAAAACTTTTTTATGTTTTCCGTCAAATACCAGAAAGATGGAATACCCGTGAAGGACGCGTTTCAGCTTGTCATGCAGGACGTCAAGAATAATGGACGCTGTATGTTTGAATGGAATCATCAAAACCTGTTCGGAGAAGAAATTCCGATGGAAGTTACTTTAGTCAAAGTGAGCTATAAAGGATCGTACCGAATCGCCGGCTTTGCGCGGGATTTGCGCGAGTATAAAGCGATGCTGACGGTAATCAGGCAAAATGAAGAGGAACTGTTAGCGGCAAAGTTAATTGCCGAAGACAGCGCGCGCGCCAGAAAAGCATTTCTTGCGAATATGAGCCATGAGATCAGAACCCCGATGAATGCCATTATCGGTATGACAAATATTGGTCAGGCGGCGGATAATATGGAAAGGATGCAATATTGTTTCAGCAAAATAAATGACGCTTCCAGACATTTATTGGCTTTAATTAATGATATCCTGGATATATCCAAAATCGACGCCGATAAGTTAGATCTGCATATCGAACCGTTTCATCTGGAAAGGATGATCGAAAACATCCGCAATATTACTTCCGTAAAGGCGGAAGAAAAGAATATTCAGCTGGTTTTCGACATCGACAGGAGCATCTCTCATCCTGTTATCGGCGATGAGCTGCGGTTATCCCAGGTCATCACCAATCTTATGTCAAACGCGATCAAATTTACTCCGGATCTTGGAAGAGTGCAGCTTACCGTTAAGCATCTGCCGATTTCCGAGGACGAAAGTGAGTTCTATTTTGAAGTTTCGGATACAGGGATAGGAATATCGCCGGAACAAACGGGCAAAATATTCTCATCTTTTCAACAGGCCGATGGTAATATCACCCGCAAATTCGGGGGGACAGGTCTGGGCCTTTCCATATCGGAAAAAATAGTAGAACTTATGGGTGGTGAGATTAGTGTGGCCAGTGAAGTCGGGAAAGGAAGCCGTTTTTATTTCACAATCCGTCTTACCAACGATAAACAAATGACAGACGATATAAGACACGATTTTGTTCAGGGGCAGGCTGCCGGACAAGAGCCGACATTTAGCCAATGCCAACTGCTTCTTGTTGAGGATAATCCTATTAATCAGGAAATTGTAGTTGCCATTCTGGAGAATTCAAAAATTGCAATAGATTGTGCTGAAAACGGTCAAGAGGCAGTCGATCTGTTTGCCGCAAATCCAGACAAATACGACCTCATTCTGATGGATATGCAGATGCCCGTAATGGACGGACTAACCGCGACAAGACTTATTTTAGAAAAGGAGACCTCCAGATCCTTACCGGTTCCCATTATAGCGCTGACGGCAAATGCGTTTAAAGAAGATGTGGAAGCCTGTAAGGCGGCGGGAATGGTTGATCATATTTGTAAGCCGATTGATCCCGATGATATGCTAAATAAAATCGTGAAATATCTGGAAATGAAAAAAGATTGATTTATTTTAGTTTATGTTCTGCTTGACAATTGAAAGCATATACTGTATTATTGTATTAAGTGATTAATACAGTAATACAGACTGAGATTTGGAGGTGATGGTATTGAGTTGGAAATTTGTCAATGACAGGCCAATCTATATGCAGTTGGTTGAGCAGATGCAGCTAAAAATCTTATCCGGAGAGTATCAGGCCGGACAAAAGCTGGCTTCGGTCAGGGACTTAGCCGCGGAGGCGGCGGTTAACCCGAACACGATGCAAAAGGCTCTGGCGGAGCTTGAAAAAAGCGGGCTGTTATACAGCGAGCGCACCACCGGACGTTTTATCACGGATGATACGGATAAAATCACGCGGATCAGGCGTGTGTATGCCGAGAAAAGCGTCCTGGAATTCCTGGAGCAGATGAAGGGTTTGGGTTTTGATACGGAGGAAACCATCCGCCTGATCAGCGGGATTATAAGGGAGGAGAGCAAATGAGTGCCATTTTAGAATGCAGGGAGCTTACAAAGCAATTTTCCCAAAGGCTCGCGCTGAGTAAAATCGATTTATCGCTGGAGCGTGGGAAAATTATCGGCCTTTTAGGGCCGAACGGCAGCGGGAAAAGCACGCTGATCAAGCTGGCAAACGGACTTCTTACGCCGACCGCCGGTGAGATACGGATCGCAGGGATGCCTCCGGGGGTAGAGACGAAAAAGATTGTCGCGTACCTTCCCGAGAGGACCTATCTCAGCGATTGGATGACGGTCGGGGACGTATTGAATTATTTCGGCGATTTTTACGAGAATTTCAGTCTTGAGAAGGCCAGGGATATGCTGGATCGGCTGGGTATTGATATAAAGGACCGGCTGAAGACCATGTCGAAGGGCACGAAGGAGAAGGTACAGCTCATCCTCGTCATGAGCCGCGAGGCCGAGTTGTATCTGTTAGACGAGCCGATTGGCGGCGTTGACCCTGCGGCAAGGGATTATATCTTAAATACCATCATCACAAACTATAACGAAAATGCAACGGTAGTAATAAGCACTCATTTGATCTACGATATCGAAAAGGTGCTGGAGGAAGTGGTGTTCCTCAACGAGGGGCAGGTCGCCCTGCGCATGACGGTCGATGAGATCAGAGAGCAAAAGGGCACATCCGTGGATGCGCTGTTCAGGGAGGTATTCAGATGTTAGGAAAGCTGTTAAAATATGAATTCAAGGCGACCACCCGCACTATATTGCCCGCCTATTTGCTGATTGCATTCTTTACCGTCGCCGGGCGCATCGCAACTAAGAACCCCACGCTCAATTCGCTCTTAAACGGCTCAATCGCCGGAGTTTTAATGTTTTTTTACGTGCTCGCGATCATTATGATCGTTGCGCTGACCTTTTTCATGATCCTTCAGCGGTTTTATACAAATTTGCTCCGTGACGAGGGGTATCTCACCCATACGCTTCCGGTTTCCGTAGATCACCACATTTGGACAAAAACCATAACGGCGTTCGTCTGGACGGTTATTAGCACGATTGTCGTCACCGTCAGCCTTTTCGGCCTGCTGGCGGAGGCCGAGGACATCCGTATCCTCATCACCGGAATGCAGGAGGTGATCCGGGCATACAACGAGATATGTACGATACCGCTTCCCCTTCTGATTGCCGAGCTGGTCATTTTGGCGCTGATTTCCCTGCTATCCGCCCTATTGAATCTATATGCCGCGATGGGGATAGGCCAGTTCTTCAACCGGCATAAGATTTTAGGTTCGGTTCTCGCTTATATGGGACTCAGTTTTATTTTCTCGATAGTGTTCGGAGTTTTCGCTGCTGTTGCGGGTGTGTGGTTCGACAATTTAGCCGGAAGAGAATATATCATCCATGTGGTGCTTGGGATACTGTCTGCCGGTGTAGTGGCGCAGGGCGTGTTGTACTATTTTATAACCCGATACTGTCTGGGAAAGAGGCTGAATCTGGAGTGATCAGCCGCCACTGCTCTCTACAATATGCGCCGTAGTTTTTCAACCTACGGCGCTTTTTCAATTCGATCTAAATCGGTGGAACAGTACTTATATGGACCGGGAAACGATAAATTCCAGGAATCTGGTGGCAGGCGGTGAAAATACCTGCTCCTTTTTGTATGCAAAACAAATTCGCAGTTGGTAGGGCTGACAAATGAGAGGCTTTATTACGATTTCAAAATTCTCAAGCAAAGGCGTATATGGGACAATGGATATTCCGAGATTATTGGAAACCAAACCGGCGACTCCCGTTTCGTCCTCCATTCCATGCGCGTAATTAGGTGATATGCCTGCCTTAGTAATTAAGTCATCAATGAAGTCAGACAATGGACTTTCCGAAGGAAAAGACAAAATCGGATACTCCTCAAGATCATATAGAGAAAGGCTGTCTTTTGCAATCAAAGGGTGATGGTGAGGCGTAATTACTACCAAATCACGCCGGAGAATCGGAATCAGCATCAAATCATCCACATTTTGCTGTGTCTCAAAACAAAATCCAAAGTCGCTTATGCCGGAACGCAGCCGATGAAAGATACCGATGGTATCGGCGCTGCTCATCTGGAATACAGGCTTTATATCGATATGTGTCTCCTCTAGATTCTGCTGGAACTGGTTAATGAAGGAAGGAATTGCATTGGAGGACAGGGAAGGCAAAAAAACGAGATTAATGTTATTTTGCTTACTATTTTTCATTTCCAGCAAAGCACGTTTTCCAGACTGGAATTCAGTTAAAACTTTATCGACGTATTTTAGGAATAAGTGCCCATAAGGACTTAATAGAATGCCTCGTCCTTGTTTCACGAATAAACGGACATCTAATTCTTTTTCGATCGATGCAATCGCATAGCTCAGACTAGGCTGTGTAATATTCAATTCTTCCGCAGCCTTCGCATAGTGTTCATGACGCGCTAATATCCGGAAATAATGCAAATGTTCAAGATTCATATTAGGAGCCGCCTTCTGTAAGAAATGGTCATGGATATTAAAAAGCAACAACAACAGGGCTTGTATCATACAAACCCTGTTGTCTCTATAACTGCAAATTTATTATAGCACATCGAATAGCCAATGTAAACTGTTAATGTTATCTAATTTCATAGAGAAACCTGCCGATTCATAGAGAAAACTGATGTATTCGAAAATATTTCAATTGGACACTTCGATTTTTC
>Ga0153997_1000198_pt1 | contig 17695 bp, 18 predicted proteins | sample TSNC081MetaG_FD_104750 | JGI IMG/M metagenome (GOLD analysis project Ga0153997, IMG submission 104750) | Attine ant fungus gardens microbial communities from North Carolina, USA - TSNC081 MetaG | ecosystem: Host-associated > Fungi > Mycelium > Unclassified | place: USA: North Carolina, Lumber...
AATACCTCGCAGTTGAACGCACAGTATTATGTCCCATATAGGTTGAAAGCATAGGAATCATGGCAGTCAGATCGGCTTCCTGTGATATCCATTTTTGTAGTACATGAACGGCAAAGGTATGCCGGATATCATGAAGACGAGGACCTTGTCCTTTTCCACCATGTGAAATTCCTGCCACCTCCAGATATCTGCGATATCTTTGATAAATGGTCATTGGACTGATCATAGTTCTATCGGGTGCAAGGAAGAAGTAGTCACTGTCTTTCTCCCACCATATTTTATCAGCATAGGAGATACAATCCGCATGAACCGATCGAGATAATGGTATCAGACGGTCCCGATCCGTTTTTGCCCCACGAATTGTAAGGATACCAGCATTAAGATTTACATCCTTATACTGCAGACCAACAACTTCGGATACCCGAAGACCACAACCATAAAGAATACGGAAGATCACGGGCAATGCCAGATGCATGTTTCTTGCCACTTCACGGGGTTCTGTTTCATCAACAGCTTTTATGACAGAGCAGATTTGATCATGAGTAAAAATATAGGGAACGAAAGAATGGTGATTCAATCCTTTCTGTTCAGGTACGATATAAGCATCGTAACCAAGGCTAACAAGATAAATAGCAAACTGCCTGATACAGGTAATGCGGTGAGAACGGCTTCGTAAAGCTTCATCTTCTCTGGGAGCAATCCAGTTTTCAGCAAGCGAACGGGTGATTTTGATCTCAGATATTTCCTGTTCCTTGCTGAAACGACAAAACCGTGATAAACACTTCGGTTCATTTTCATATCTAAAACCAGCACTCCTTTTATATTTTATGAAATCTTCTGCGACACCAGCAAAGATGCCGGTCATAACTGGAGGTTTACGAATTCTTGTCATTTTAAATCACCACCTCCAATGCACACTTCCTGAGTTGGGTGATATCGATCCGTAGGTAAGTCATGGTTGTTTCTGTGTTTGTGTGCCCAAGGATTTCAGAGATTACCGGAAGTGGTATCTCGTGTTCCAGCAAACGGCTCGCAAGACTGTGTCGAAGGGTATGAGACCCCTTCTTTTTCCCTTCAAGATGAATGCCCGATTTTTGAAGATGAACACGGACAAGCCCACCAACGGCTCCCGGCTTGAAATCCGTATACGGCGGCACTTGCCTGATAAAAACGTGATCAGAATCGGTTCTAGGCCGGGCATTTTTTAGATAGTTAATAATGGCTTCACCGACATCCTCTAGTAGCGGTAGCTCTAATAGATTTCCTGTTTTCACCTGAGTCAGACGAATCATGTCATTTTCCCAGTCAATGTTGGAGAACCTGAGATTTGCAACATCACTACTGCGAAGTCCCAGACGGGCGATTAAAAGAATAATGGCGTAATCACGAAGCCCACAGGGATTTCCTAAATCAATTGACTCAAGGAGAGTCGTTACTTCGCTTGAAGAATACGAAGAGGGAAGCCGACTCTGCCTGTTGTAGTGCGGGTTTGGAAGCTTTGAGAACATTTCCTCATTCATGAATCCGTTCTCATAACAATACTTCAAATAATATCGCACGGCTCTCATGGTGTGGTTAATCGTAGGCTTTTCATAACAGGATAATGATTCCATGAAATTAAAAACATCTTTGACAGATAACTGTTTCAGCTGTGAAATCCCCTGTTTTTGTAGAAATGCAAAGAATCGTTCAAGGTAAAGACTAAATATCTGACTGGATTTATCAATGATTCCTATCTTTTTACGATAAGCCAGGTATTCCTCGGCACTCGGCTTAAATCCGCCTGGAAAGGAATAGGTTCTTTTATCCATTGCCAGATAAAGATTTATACTCCCTGAAAGTTGATACTCCGACATTACGTTTATGCAGCGAAGATAAGCAAAACACCATTTTTTCTCTTCTATTTTTACTGACATTGAATAGTGGTCTTCTAAAAACCGAATGCCAAAGTCCATGCTGAAAGAATTGATCCCTTTTTCTTTTGCATAAAGTAATAGTTGCTTTGTGACCGTTTTAAATACTTTTTTGTAATAATTGGAAGCCCCTGCTTGCTCCAAAGCTTCCTGTGTCTTGGCTACGAGCTGTTGTAATGTTAAATTTTCCAATTGATTTACTCCCTTCGTGATCTATTGATAGTTACAATAAAATCGTGCTGGATTATGAAAAGTAAATCAACTGCTTTTTCTTGAAATACAGGTTTTTTAGCTATGGACTTTGCATAATATACAGCTTTCCATAACCGACACCGCCTTTCTGGTTTGATACCGCAATTACTACGCACATTCTTTTGTCCTCCCTACAATTTCTTTGACTTTTCCACTTCTGCATACACACGAAAATATCTATTTGTACCTTTATTGGCAAAAGGCTCTGAAACTTCTAATACATCTACTCTCTTATCCCGTTTCAAGATTCCTGTGAGCCATTTAATATCACCTGTTGTTCCTTGCAGCCTGATTTTCAACATACATTGCCTCCCAATTAATTTCTTGATAAAAACAATATTCCGGATACCGAACTTTAATCGCTTCCCAAAAGTATTTGGCATGACCACAGTCTGCCAGCCTTCGCCTAAACACGATGTTTGAACAAGTCCTGTTTCAAAATCATAAATTCGCTCAACATTTACTCTGGTATCTTCTGATAATCCCAGACAGTAAACCAGTGCTTTGTGATATGCATCCTGATACCTGCATTTTTGCAGATACTCATGATAGAAATTTTCATGTTCCTTGTCTTTAAAAATTATTGTGCGTGTAATTTCTTTTTTCTTTGCTCCTAACGCTGTGTTTGCCATCATAATAACCTCCTGTTTCCACATCAAATTTTTATTTACTCCTAAACCCAAACAAAAGAGGACATTCTCTAAAATATTGCATTTAGAAAATGTCCTCTAATAATTCGCTGATAGCTTCATTACTATTAGTGATAATTAATTTGTTTTAATTTCAAAAACACTTCAAACGGTACATATCGTTACACATCTTTACATATCGTGATGTATTTTTGATGTAAAATTGATGTAAAACAGGTTTTTTTTAACTTTTGACACCTCGCAAACCCGCATAAACACTGGGTTTTACTTATCCAGACTCTTCATCGTCGGGAACAGCAGCACATCGCGAATCGCCGCGGAATCTGTAAGGAGCATCACCATCCGGTCAATGCCAAATCCGATTCCTCCTGTGGGCGGCATGCCGTGCTCCAGGGCGTTCAGGAAGTCCTCATCGACAGAGTTGGCCTCTTCGTCACCAGCTGCCTTCAATGCCTCCTGGGCTTCGAAGCGCTCCCGCTGATCCAAGGGATCATTCAGCTCGGAGAAGGCATTGGCCATCTCTCTTCCATAGATGAAAAGCTCAAAGCGCTCTACATATTCCGGATTATCCTTTTTCTTCTTCGCCAGAGGTGAGATCTCTAAGGGATGATCCATAACAAAGGTGGGCTGCACCAGCTTCTCCTCTACAAACTCCTCGAAGAGCAGATTCAGGATATCCCCCTTCTTATGCCGCTTCTCATAGTGGACATGATGCTGACCGGCCAGGGTCTTAGCCTCCTCCTCGGTCTTAACTTCATTAAAATCAATACCGGCGTACTTCTTCAGCGCGTCTACCATCGTCAGCCGCTCAAAGGACTGTCCCAGGTCAATGTCCACTCCGCCGTAAGTAATCTGCGTAGTACCCAGCACCTTCTCTGCCACTGTACGGTACAAATTCTCCGTCAGATCCATCATACCATAGTAATCCGTATAGGCCTGGTAAATCTCCATCAGGGTAAACTCCGGATTATGGCGGACCGACAGGCCCTCATTACGGAATACCCGTCCAATCTCATACACCCGCTCCAGGCCGCCTACAATCAGGCGCTTTAAGTACAATTCCAGTGAAATCCGCAAATGTACATCCTCATCCAATGCATTGTAATGCGTATCAAAAGGACGAGCTGCTGCTCCTCCTGCATTGGGAACCAATACCGGCGTCTCCACCTCAATAAAGCCTTGTTCATCCAGGAAGTTCCGAACCTCCCGCAGAATCAGAGAACGCTTCACGAAGGTATCCTTCACCTCCGGATTTACAATCAGATCCACATACCGCTGACGGTAACGGATATCTGTATTGGTCAGCCCATGGTACTTCTCCGGTAAAATCTGCAGGCTCTTCGCCAGCAGCGTAACCTCGTGCGCCTTCACGGAAATCTCGCCGGCATTGGTACGGAACACCTCACCCTTAACGCCAATTAGATCGCCGATGTCGAACTTCTTAAAGGCGGCATAAGGCTCTTCTCCCACAGCATCCCGTGCCACGTAGGACTGAATATTCCCCTGCAGATCCATTACATTACAGAAGGAAGCCTTACCCATTACGCGTTTGGACATCATACGTCCGGCAATGGTAACCTCCTGTCCTTCTAAAGCATCAAAATTGTCCTTGATCTCCATGGTGTGACGATCCACGTCAAACCGGGTGATCTGAAAGGGGTCTCTCCCCTCCGCCTGCAGATTCGCAAGCTTTTCACGGCGCACCTTCCGCAGCTGATTTACGTCCTGCTCTGCCGGTGCATTCTTGTTCTCTCCCATTTCACATCCTGCCTTATCTATGCGCGCTGGATCTCCAGTACCTTGTACGTAATTGTACCTGCCTGGGTCTCCACCTGAACTTCTTCTCCTACCTGCCTGCCCAACAGTGCCTTGCCTACGGGGGATTCATTGGAAATCCTCCCCTGAATGCTGTTTGCTTCCGTAGATCCTACAATGCTAAAGTCCATATCCTCATTAAACTCGATATCATGAACATGAACCTTGCATCCAATGCTGATCTTGTCAAGCTCCACCTCATCCTCTACTACTACCTCCACGTTCTTCAGGATCTTCTCCAGCTCTTCGATTCTGGCCTCAATATCCCTCTGCTCGTCTTTTGCTGCGTCGTATTCCGCATTCTCCGAAAGATCACCCTGCTCTCTGGCTTCCTTGATCTTCTCTGCAACTTCTTTTCTACGAACTACCTTTAGGTTCGAGAGTTCGTCTTCCAGTTTTTTTAACCCGGTATACGTGAGTATTTTTTTCTCTGCCATAATCCTTACGCCCTTTCAAAGTTGTCATCCTGAATGACATGGCAAATATTATACAACTAAAGCCTCTGCCTGTCAATGATTCTCAGGAAATGAACGGATTTTATTTTCTCCCTAGTATATGTGGTTTTTTTCGCACTATTCGCATAAAAATTTATCGGCAAGTGACCACAGATCCTTTATGGAAGAGACTGCATTCGCCTGCGACCTTAGTGCGGCGGAATGCGGCAGTCCTGCTGTGTACCAGGCCAGGTGCTTACGCATCTCCCGCATTCCAATATCCTCACCTTTATACTGCGCCAGCAGTGCCGCATGAGCAAATACCATGTCCCGGATCTCGCTAACCCCGGGCCGCTCCGGCATCAATTCCTCTGCCAGGCAGGCTTTAATCTCCCGAAAAATCCATGGGTTTCCCTTGGCTCCCCTGGCAATCATTGCACCGTCGCAGCCTGTCTGCTCCCGCATGCGCGTCACGTCTTCTGCCTGAAAAAGGTCACCGTTACCGATGACCGGGATCTGCACCGCCTCTTTTACCTGACGGATTATCCCCCAATCTGCATGTCCCGTATAATACTGTCCTCTGGTGCGCCCGTGAACGGCCACAGCCGCCGCGCCTGCCGCTTCAATCCTCCGGGCAATTTCCACGGCATTTGCACGATTCTCATCAAAGCCTTTGCGGATCTTAACGGTTACCGGACAACGGACCCTCTTCACAATCGCCTCGACAATTCGGCTTACCAGCTCCGGCTTTTGCATCAAAGCGGATCCCTCTCCATTCTTTACGATCTTTGGTACCGGGCATCCCATATTCAGATCAATGAAGTCAAACCGTTCTTCAACTTGCGCCGCCATCTCCGCCATAAGCTCCGGTTCTGAGCCGAAGAGCTGCACACCGACCGGGCTTTCCTCCGGCTCTCTGATCAGCAGTGGTTCTATGTTTTTGTTCTTATAATAAATGGCTTTGGCACTGATCATTTCCGTGCAAAGCACATCACAGCCCTGCGCTTTGCACAGCAAACGGAACGGCAGATCCGTAATTCCGGCCATAGGCGCCAAAAATACGGGGAAATCCCAGGAATATGTCCCCAGCTTCACGAGTCACGCTCCTCGTCCTCACCCAGGTATACAATCCGGAAGTACTGCTCCAGCGCCGTTAGCAGCTCTTCCTTCTCGCGCTGCATTTCCCGGATTTTCAGTTCACTGCCAATTTCATCAAAGAGATAATCCCCATCCTCGCAGGATACATTTAATAACAACACTCCTTCCTCTTTGAATTCCAGGGTCAGGGTGCCGCCCACATCCTCTGTAAACAGCACGCACATAATTTTCAGCTCCTGCTTTACCTGTTCCGGCAGGCCGGCAAAAGCTTCATTAAAATAGTATTTCTGCTGATAGGAGTTCGCACCGCAGAGTACAATCCTTTCTTCGCCCATGCAACTTCATTTCCTTCCTAAATTTATATATACCCATAAATGCCGCGGACACTGACCTCTCCGGCACTTATTTCTTCTAATTGCCCGTCAGGATGCTCTACCAGCAGGGCTCCGGTTTCATTAATCCCTCTGGAGATGCCTTCCCATTCCTGTCCGGGCGCCAGCACCCGTACCGCCTGATTCCGGCCGGCCAGGGAGCCGTTATAGTTCTCCCGTAACGCAGACAGATCGCCGGTACGCATAAAGACTTCATAATACTGTTCAAAATGCTTAAGAACATGGCAGATCAACTCCGCCCGGCTGAAACGCCTTCCGGTCTCTGCCGTCAGAGACGTGGCCTTCTCTGCCAGTTCCGGGGCAAAGCCTTCATTATTTACATTAATCCCGATTCCCACCACGAGGTACTGAATGTATTCTGCTTCCAACGCCATTTCGGTCAGAATTCCGCAGATTTTTCTGCCATTTACCACCACATCATTGGGCCATTTAATCTTCGGGCAGATTCCGGTTAACGCGCGGATCTCATCACGGACGGCCAGAGCTGTAATCAGCGTCAGCATAGATGCCTGGACAGGAGCAAGCTCCGGTCTAAGAATAATGCTCATGGCAATATTTTCTCCGGGAGCGGCTGCGGCCCAGGGACGTCCACGGCGCCCCTTGCCCCCTTCCTGTACATCCGCCGTCACCAGAGTGCCATGAACAGCCCCCTGATCTGCCAGCTGCTTAGCCCGCAGATTCGTAGAATAGCCAATCCGCTCATGCGCCTCCACAAGGCAGCCGGCCCATTCTGTCAGCCGACGGCTTCGAATCTCACCTTCGGTCAGCACATCCGGCGCGCTGATCAGGCGGTAGCCCTTATTCTGCACCGCCTCAATCACATAACCTTCTTCTTTTAATCCATTCACTGCCTTCCAAATTGCTGTTCTGGACACACCCAGCCAGTCACAGATCTGCTGTCCCGATACATACTCTTCGCCCTGACGCAGCAGGGTTAAAATCTCTGTCTTCATCTCTTATCACCAAACACTGACAGCACCGACAAAAGCCAGCCCCAACAACAAAACTCCTACAAAAGCCAGCACAAGGCCGGAAAATGTCCCTTGATGGCGTCCTGCCACGGAACGCAGGCGCATATAAGCAAGCAGTAAAGCCAATGCTGCCCCATCCAGAAAAATAAAGGGAAAGATCCGCATGGCATAAGACGGGATCAATACCGCTGCCGCTGCCAGCACCAGGCCGATCAGACAGGTCACCACATGAAAAATATCTGTAAACTTCCGAAAGCTCCGGGATTCCCGGCCAAATTGAATATCTGCCATTCTCACTGCTCCTTCTTTTTCTCTTCTTTTTCTCTACGATTCCGCCGGCGCAATTCCTGAAAAAAGCCCTGCAATACCTCCTGGCACTCTTCCTCCAGCACGCCGGTGACAAGCTCGGCCTGATGGTTAAACTCCTCCATCTGCAGAATATTCAGAATCGAGCCTGCACAGCCGGCCTTAGGATTCATGGCTCCGACTACCACACGGTCAATCCGGGACTGCACAATCGCCCCGGAGCACATCTGACAAGGTTCCAGCGTAACATAGAGAGTGCAGCCCTCCAAACGCCAGTCCCCCAGCTTACGGCTGGCCTTATCGATTGCAATCAGTTCCGCATGTGCCAGTGTTGTCTTATTGGTGTTCCGCCGATTGTATCCCCGTCCCACGACCTTACCGCCGCAGACGATTATGCAGCCGATGGGAACCTCGCCAATGGCTTTCGCCTTCGCCGCCTGTTTTAAAGCAAGCCTCATAAAATGCTCGTCCATATCGATCTCCTTTATCCGGCATCTATCTTAGCATGATTTTCCCAAAAAGGGAAGTACCCTGGACAAGTCTTGGAACCGAAGAAGTCTCTGAGAATAGAATATACTAAACTATGAAAGGAAAGGGTAATTCATGTATTTACTTTCTACCGTACTGATCCTCATTATCCTCCTGATTCTGATACTATGGCTTAGCCGCCGTCCGATTATCGCCCGTATCCGGGCAATGACCGGTGGTGAAAAGATCCTGCTCCTGAATCAAATAATTGCGCCTTTTGGCTTTGTATATGACGAGTGCAGTAATGTTTTCACCTCCACCCTGGATGCCTGGCAGCGTGAATTTGGTTACTGCCGTTTCTATGACCGCACCGCGCCTTTCTTCAATATGATCTTTGACAGCGAGCCGGTTTATTTTAACTATGATGGCCGTACATGGCTTCTGGAATTTTGGAAAGGCCAGTACGGCATTAATATTGGTACGGAAATCGGTCTTTATCATGCGGACCGGATCCTGACCCCTGATGAGTATGAGCAAGAGGTCTTTTCCGCTGCCGATAACCGGGAGCTGATACGGATGTACGAGCAGGTCCTCCTGGATGGATATCCTCTGCAGCAGCTATCCGCCCGCCACTGGTGGCTTACTACCTTCCGCATGGGAGAATATGCCAATCCCGCACAGCTTTCGGGAGAGATTTCACTGGTATTCCCAAATGCGGAAATGCGCAATGCTTTTTTGGATTCCATGTTAGAGATGGGGTACTCCCTCTGCGACTTTGCCGTCTGGAACGAGTCCGTCAGCTTTACCTATCAAAAACCCCGCAGCCGGCAGCCAAAAGGCTGCGGCAGACTGTACACAACCTGGGTAATGTGGAAGAACCGTGTCTTGATACGATTGTTCCGGCTGGTTACCAGGCCCTTTGAGAGTATGTTGGACCGCATGGTCTTTCTCCTGATGTATATTCCTTTTGCCTTCCGCCGGTCAATCGGTGTGAACCGCATGAGAAAGCATCGGAGACGGCAGGGAAGGGGGGGACTTCGTGCGAGATGAGAAGCGCCTGAATCAAGCTTATAAGGATTCGCCGGTGCTGCCTCTGACATCTGGATCCAAATACATTTTATTCAGCGACTGCCACCGCAGCATCGGAACCAGTGCCGATATCTTTCTGAAAAATCAAACCCTGTACTTTGCCGCCCTGCAGCATTATTTCCGCCAGGGCTATACGTACATTGAGTTGGGAGACGGCGACGAACTCTGGCAGAACCGCTCCTTCCAGGAAATTGCCTCGATTCACAGCAATGTGTTCTGGCTTCTTTCGAAATATTACAAAAAAAACCGTTTGTATATGATATACGGCAACCATGATATTGTAAAATCCCGGAGGGGCTACGCAAAGAAGAACTGCAGCGTACACTACAACGAATCCACCCGGAAATACGTACCCTTATTCCCGGATATCCAGTTCTATCCCGGAATCCGGCTGCAGGAGAAGCAAGCGGAATATGAGCTGTTTCTGACCCATGGACATCAAGTGGACTTTCTGAATTCCGCGATTTGGCCGGTCGCCCGCTTCCTGGTCCGCTATCTGTGGACTCCGCTGGAAAACATCGGCGTTCTGGATCCCACTAGCGCCGCCAAGAATTATACCAAGAAAAACAAAACCGAACGCAAGCTGTCCGGATGGGCCGATAAGTACAACTGCGTTCTTATTGCAGGCCATACGCATCGGCCCATGGTACCGGAACCAGGAGACATTCCCTATTTTAATACCGGCAGCTGCGTCCACCCCCGCTGTATTACCGGCATTGAGATTCATGGAAACCAGCTGACGCTGATTAAGTGGACGCAGTGCGTCCGGGCAGATAACTCCCTTGCCATCTGCAGAGAAGAGCTGGATCAGTTCCCGTTAAATCAAATTCCAGAACGATTAAAAAGTTTTAACTAAGTTTCACTTCATCTTTCCAAACGCTCCAACAACTCCGCCACCGTCCGGTTTCGTACCGGGTGGCGCAGGTGGGGCGCAATCTCTGCCAAAGGCTTTAGCACAAATTCTCTCTTATGCATCTCACCATGTGGAATCTGCAGATCCGCCGTATCCATGATCCAATCGTCATATAAGAGCAAGTCCAGATCCAATGTTCGAGGCCCCCAATGGAGGGTCCGCTTACGTCCGGCATTCTGCTCAATCTCCTGCAAATGCTCCAATAGCTCCTCTGGCGTAAGCAGGGTACGCAGCTCCAGGCAGCCATTCAGAAAATCCTCCTGCTCCACATTCCCATAAGGCGCCGTCAGGATAAAGGAAGACACCTCCGTTACCGAACAGCCTCTGATCTGCTTTAGGTCCAGTACCGCCTGGCGCAGATAAGCTTCCTTATCTCCCAGATTGGATCCTAATGCAATATATGCCGTATGCCAGCCCCTCTCAATCTCGACTTCCACCGTCTCAAGCGGAAGTCCGATTGGCGCCCATGGCTTGGCAATGACCAAACGCACCTTCTCCAGTCCGTAGAATTCCAGCAGCAACTCCATCGCCAGCTGTTCCGCCACTGTCTCAATCAGCTTATAAACGTGTGCCTCTAAAAAGTGCTTAACAAAATGGCAGAGCTCACCGTAGTGAATGGATTCACTTAGATCATCCTTTACACCGGCCTTCCGGGTACTGGTATGTATATCTAAGGTTACTAAAAACTTTTGGCCTAACACATTTTCTTCCGGATAGGCTCCATGCTTCGCAAAAACCTCTAAATTCCGGATCCGTATGATATCCATCCCTTATCCTCCTGCCAATACGGCCTCTGTCATCTGAATCACCCGCTTATTCTCCACTATATCATGTACCCGTACAAAGGAGCAGCCCTTCAGGACTGCCATTACCGTCAAAGCCAGTGTTCCCTCCAGCCGCTGATCCACCGGAAGATCCAGTGTCAGTCCGATTAGTGATTTACGGGATGCCGCTAATAATACGGGAAATCCCAGGGTTTGCAGCTCCTCCAAATGGCGGATCACCGCCAGGTTCTGCTCATAGGTCTTAGCAAAACCCACGCCCGGGTCCAGCATAATCCGATCCTCCCTGACCCCCGCTTTCCGGGCCAGGGCAATGCTTTCCTTTAGATCTTCCAGTACCTCCGGCAGGAAATTCCGATAATTCGGCTGCAGGCGGTTATGCATCAGACAGCAGGCCGCACCGCTTTCTGCCGCTACCTTCCGGATCTTCTCATCATGCCGAAAGCCCCATATATCATTAATCATATGCGCACCGGCCTGCACAGCAGCTTCTGCCACATTTCCTTTATAGGTATCCACAGAAACCGGAATTTCAAACCGCTCTCTTACCGCCCGGATGACCGGTACGACGCGGCAGATCTCTTCCTCATCGGACAACCGTGTATAACCTGGTCTTGTGGACTCGCCTCCAATATCCAGCAAATCCGTCCCCTGCCGAATCATTTCTTCCGCCCTGAATAAAGCATTATCCAGCTGATTATAATTTCCACCGTCTGAAAAGGAATCCGGCGTTACATTTAAAATTCCCATAAGATAGGTTTTTCCTGTCCTGTCAAATTCCCGGCTGCCAATCTTCATTCTTTCCGCTCCTGTTCCTGCATACTTCTCGCTAACCCGATTCCGCAAAGCCCCACTCTTAATCGGTCAGTGTCCGGTTCTTCTTCTCCGCTTTCCGGTCGCATTCCGGTTCCACCGGACAGAAGAAGCAGCTGCGTGATTTCTTATCTGCGCGGTATATAAGATCCGCCAGCGGCCCTCTAGCTGCCAGCTTCCGGCTCCGGTGACTGGCAATCGCATACCGGATCACCTCACATTCCTCTTCATCAAAGCCGCATTCCCCCAGGATCTCCAGGGCTATTCCGATGCCGGCTTCCTCGTGGGGCGTGCCCTTTTTATACTGCTCCGCCCGTCCAATATCGTGCAGCAGTGCCGCTGCATAGACCAGTTCCTTGGGAATACCCTTGTCTTCCTCCAGATCCAATAAGTAGGCCAGTCGTGCCGTATCTAGCAGATGGGCGCTGCCATGTCCGCAGAACTTCCGGTCTCTCTCCCATTCGTCAATCTCCTGCAAAATATAGCAGTACCAGGGATGAAGCAGAATTCGATTCACCCGCTCCATCAGGCTTTCACCATCTGCAGAAAGCTCTGGCACAGCAACGCGTCCTTTTCAAAACAGCCTCTCGCCACCGTCGTTATCGTCTTACTGCCCGGTTTACGGATGCCCCGCATAGACATACACATATGCTCTGCCTCCGCATAGACCATGACGCCTCGCGGCTTTAAATGCTCCATCAGCGCATCTGCAATCTGCCCCGTCATCTGCTCCTGGATCTGTGCCCTTCGCGCAAATACTTCAACGGTTCGTCCCAGTTTACTTAAGCCTACCACCCGCCCATCGGGTACATAAGCAATATGAACCTTCCCAAAAAAAGGAAGGAAGTGATGCTCACAGACGGAGTGAAAGACGATATCCTTCTCCACTACTATGTCGCTCCCCTCTGTATGAAACTGCCGTTCCAGATGCTGGGCCGCGTCCTCCTTCATTCCGGCAAATAAATCCTCACACATACGGGCAATCCGCTCCGGTGTCTCCCGCAGCCCTTCCCGTTCCGGATCCTCTCCGATCCCTTCCAGGAACAGCGCGACTGCCTGCTTAATTTTCTCTTGATCCATCTATTTTCTCCTTATTGCTTGTCAAACAAAAAAACTTCTCCTCATTTGTGAGAGCATAAAAAGCATCCTTTCCCTCCGCAATATGAGATGAAGTCCTCATAGGTAGCAACGGGCGCGAAAATTATACCGTAAGACTCTGGCTGTCAATGAGGCAGCACCAGGTCTTTTCGTTTCGGGGCAACTCCCCATCCGCCGAACACTTAACGCATAATTTTCTATTTTGCTAATCATATTATAGCAGGCATTGCTAAAAATGCAACCGAAAAGAGTTCGCTGCGGTTTCTCCCACGCATCGAACTCTTTTATAAATGGAAATCACTCCCGGCGCAATGCATCAATAGGATTCAGATTCGCCGCTTTTACCGCAGGAATAAATCCGAAGATCACACCTATCAGCATGGAGAAGCCCACTGCAATAATTGTGGCCCATACATCAATGGATACCGGCACATCCGACATGCCGGATACCACTTCTGCCATAATAATTCCGCCACCTACACCGAGCAGTCCTCCCAGACTGGTCAGCACGGCGGCTTCCGTCAGAAACTGGCCCAGGATTCGCTTCTTTCTGGCACCGATGGCCTTCTTAAGTCCAATCTCTCTGGTACGCTCCGTCACAGACACCAGCATAATGTTCATCACACCGATACCGCCTACCAGAAGGGAAATACTGGCAATCCAGATCAACTGCTGGTTCGTGGAAGTACTCAGCTCCTGCAGGTTCTTAGCCTGTTCTAACAGATCCTGGCTGCGGTAGCTCATATTATAGCTCGAAGACACCTGCAAGGTATTGTTTAAGATATCGGCCGTCTTTTTACCGGCATCCGTCATGGCGTCCGTCCCTGTAGCCTTCAGCACCACATTCTGGGGTTCATCAAAACGGCAGATAATCGACCAATCCACACTGGGAATAAATACAATGCCCCCGCCGGCGGTCATATAGGTGAAATAATCACTGATATCGTTAATTACCGGTTCAAATTCCGAGCTCTGCTCCGCAATTCCAATTACCGTAAATGGCTCGCCATATACCTCCAGTGTCTTGCCGATCGGGTTCTCTCCGTTAAATAGCGTCTTAGCTGCCGAGGCATTCATAATCGCCACCTTGTTATAGGAGGAATAGTCTGCCTCCGTAAAGCCGCGTCCGATCTGTATATAATAGCCATACACATTAAAGTAATTCTGGTCAATGCCCATAAGATTTCCGGTAAAACTGCTATTTTTGTAAAAAATACTGCTGGCGTACTCCCGTTGCAGGTAGAGTGACGCAGCCTCCACTTCATCGAGAGCCTGAATTTCTGCCAGCGTTCCCTCACCGATAGGGTTCAAGCCCTCCGGAATCGTGCTATACGCCACTTGAAAGGGTGAGTCCCCCTGGTACAGCTGGATCTTCACCGCGTTGGTACCGGAACCGATCAGATTCTGCTTAATCTGTTCATTCGTGCCTTTAATCGTTGATACGATTGAGATAATAGATGCAATTCCAATAATGATACCCAGCATGGTCAGAAAGGAACGCAGTTTATGACTCCATACACCCTGGAACGCCAGGGAAATATTTTCTAACATAGCTTCTCCCTCCTATCGAGACATGCTGGAATACAGCGTATCTATGGACCCTGCTTTCGTGGGTGCGCCTTCCTTCACATCTTTGCCATAAGGAAAAGCTACCTTATCCTCCATGGTAAGGCCATTATAGATCTGCGTAAACTGGTTCCAGATCTCCTTGCCCGTCGTAACATTCCGGCGAACCAGCGTACCGTCTCCGGCATCCACCATAACATAGCTTTGACCATTTTCCGTTCGTACAAAAGATGTCATCACGTACAGGGGATTGCCTTCCTGCGCGGCGGAGTATTTCATCTCCACCCCTTCCCCCTCCTGCAGAGCGGCATCATCCCCTACAAATACCGTAAAAGGGTAATAGGAAACATTTGTATTTCCCATTCCATAATACCAGATGTTAGTAGTTGGATATTCGGAGATTGCCTGAACAGTCCCCTCAAAAGTCGAGCCCGACATCCAGGAAGTAACCGTAACCGTCTGTCCGATCGTAACCGTCTCCAGATCCAGCTCGCTCAGAGATCCTTCAATATAATATCCGCCGCCGCCGGATACGGTAATCAGAGGTGTTTTCTCTACTGCAGAGGTCTCGGGATCGCCTAAGGTCTTGACCACGCCGTCAATTTCACTGTAAACCGTGCCGTCGGTCAATTCCTTCTCCAGCTTCTTAAGTTCTACCTCTGCCACCTGAATGCTGATGGTCAAATCCCGTATCTCTAATTCTTGATCGGAGCGCATCTTGGTAATCTCAGCCGAAGTGAAGGTAACTCCGCCGGCAGAACCGCCCCCATCAATGATGCCGCCGCCATCGCCGTCTGTCACTCCCTTATCAATCACCATAGGGTCCTGCTCAATTTTATCTATGATCTGGAAGCCGTATTCACCGTCTTCATAACCAAATGCCACCAGCCAGCTGTACAGATGAGCACCAATCAGCTGGTCTTCTTCTCGCATCATAAAATAGGCATAGGCAGACTGCTGGCTTTGTAATACATGCTGGATCAGGCCGGTGGTGAAGAGCCGGCCATCCTGCCACAGGAACACATAGGGAGATTCTGTGCTACCATCGCCCTGCACTGCCTCCGGATATTCACTGACATCCCCTCCTGGCCCGTCGGTAGGATCTGTCTCCTCTGGGGATGTCTCTGTGGGCTCCGCCGAGGATTCTTCTGTAGAGTCCGCCGTAGAATCCTCGCCCGCCCCCGGTGGGGATGAGAAAAACACCGGCGTCCCGCTCATTCCTGCCAATGCCAGTTTCTGGGCCTGTATGTCTGTGCCGGAAGTACTTATGTTACTGATACCACTGCCGGGATTCGAAGAGGGAAGATCCGAATCCTTTACCGGAACTCCTGCCCGGATTTTATTAATCTTCTCCAGATCCTTCTGTGACTTTTCGAGATTCAGCTGAAGCTTCTGGATATCCAGCTTTTTACTCTCTAGCTGAAGATTGGACAGCGTGGTATCATAGCTCATCAATGGATCGCCCACCTTCACTTCCTGACCTTCTTCTACCAAAATCTCACGGACAATCTGGGTCGTACTGACATAGACGGACTGAACCCGCTCCGCTTTCACAGTACCGCCTGTCATGGATTCATCTCCCCAATAACCATCCATCCCGATATCCCTCATTGAATAGATATCCACCGCCGAGGAGGCACGGGACTTGGAAAAGTAAATACCACCGGCCGTCAAACCGCCTACCAGTACGATTACCAGAACACCGATCAGAATTCCTTTCTTTCGCTTACTCATGAAGGGTACCTCCCTTCCTTCTCTCCCCTTGGATCTCTCCATCCAGAATATAATAAATCGTCTCCGCACAATCTGCAATTTGTTGTTCATGGGTAATTACCACAATTGTGGAACCCTCCTGGTTCAGCTTACCAAACAGCTCCATGACCTGCTCGCCCGACTTGGAATCCAGCGCGCCGGTAGGCTCATCGGCTAGAAGGAGCTTAGGCTCCCCGACAATTGCCCTGGCAATAGCCACCCGCTGGCATTGACCACCGGACAGCTGATTCGGGCGAAATTCCATACGGTCATCCAGTCCCACCTTCTCCAGCGCGGCAGCAGCCCGCTCGCGCCGTTCTTTCTTACTCACACCGGCGTACAGCAGCGGCAGTGCCACATTCTCCAGTGCATTCAGCCTCGGCAGCAGGTTAAACTGCTGAAACACAAATCCGATGCTTCGGTTGCGGATGGCTGCCATCTCGGAATCATTTGCTCTGGAGACATCCTCTCCTGCCAGCAGGTATGTACCGGAAGTGGGTACATCCAGGCACCCAATCAAGTTCATTAACGTAGTTTTACCGGAACCGGAAGGCCCCATAATCGCAATATAGTCTCCCGCCTCCACGGACAAGCTGACATCCTTCAGCACTGGAACCACCAGCTTCCCCTGGAGATAATCTTTATATATTTTTTTTAATTCCAGGATCATACGTCACCCCTCGTTTCTTCCTCCTCCGGCAGGCCGTCCGGCGAAATGCCACCATCTTCCGGGATTACCTCTCCTTCATACGGCACGATCTCGTCTCCTTCAATGGGAGTCTCTTTTCCATAGTTCTCGCCGTTCATTTCCGGATCACCTTCCGGATTAACCACTTCTCCTTCATTTATCAGCCCCTCGCCTGCGCCGCCAAAGGAAGCCTCATCGTATTTGGTTACCGACAGCCCCTCCTTCAGTGTATCGGACGGAACCGCAATATAGTCCGAAGCAGACAGACCCTCTGCAATCTGGTATTCATTCATCTCTTCATCCAACTCACCCAGGGTAATGCTCCGCTTCTCCAGACGATCTTTATCATTCGCCGCCCACACGTAGGCTTTATCGCCATCCTGTACAATATAATAGGAAGAGAGCCACAGCCCTTCCCTCTGACCCGTCTGACCCTGATCCAGCTCTATATACACGTGCTGGCCCATCATCAGGCCGTCGCCGCTGTCCAGGGTGATGTAGAAGGGGTATTTGGTTGAACTAGTCATGGAATCACTGCTGCCCGTATCATAATAAACCATCATACCGTTATTCTGGTCATTGACCGGATTGTCCGTATCCACACTTTCGATCATCCCCGTCCACGTCTGGCTGCTGTCAATCCGGGACCGGATAATGACCGGGCTTCCTGCGGGAAGCGCCATCACATTCATCTC